>ERZ778518.50-NODE-50-length-112200-cov-17.992840_pt1 | contig 112200 bp, 82 predicted proteins | sample MGYA00510340_ERZ778518 | MGnify/ENA primary metagenome ERZ778518 (study PRJEB29527, sample SAMN07138967) | mouse gut metagenome | material: feces | host: mouse | place: China:Nanjing | collected 2016-01-25 ...
TAGTAACTCCATTCAATACCGAGATGGTTGAGAATCTCCTCCCGCCATGCAGTCTTGTGCTTTGCCGGAACAATCTCATATAGCTTCGATACGAGATAACAAGCCTTGATGGTTTGCTTGGGACGTACCCTTATCGGCTCATGCTTGCCGTGGAGATTGAGCGATGAATGAAACTGTGTTTCTGTCGGATTGTCGAATACATCGTTACACACTTCATATAATTCAGAGATGAGTATCATAGGGAATAATTCTCCCTTCCAGCATTTGTTATCCTGTATGTTGAGAGTTGTCTGCTCCTTTATGTCTTCCAGAGGTGCTAGAAAACTTCCTCCCCGATGCATCATCTTTTGCTCGAATGTCAGCCTTAATTTATTCTGGAGCTTTATTTCGCAAGGAGGAAAGTATCGCTCGGCATTAGTAAATAATTTGGAGCATACATCACGGAGGCGACTGTAGAGCGGTGGTAACTCCTCATCGAGAAAATCATCAAACTCTATGCTTCTCTGAAGACTTACAAGAAATTTCCGTTTACGCTTGAGCCAACGCTCCCTATGTTCATCAAGATGATATGCGAAAAGCTCACAGTTGACATCGTTCATTGTACAATCGGGAGGCATCGGCATCTTCCCTCTTGCAATCAATGAACCTTGATATAGCTGTGCATCAATTTTTAGAAGTTCAAATTCATTTAAAAGATGCTTTATTTCATACTCGTCAAAATCGTCCCTTTTCGAACGTTCCTTTCTATCGAGTTCCCGGAATGTATCATAGTAGGTGTGAATTCTACACACAATCTCGGCACAAAGATTCCTAATGGTATCGGCGAATATTCTGCCAACCTCGCCAAGTGCGTGGGTCTCTATAACGACAGACTCTTGGTCAATGGAGTACAACATCTTGAAATTTTCCGCAATTTCCTTTCGGCAGACCAAATCTGATTTGGCAATCTGAGGATACTTGATATCCTGTCTCAGTTTCTCCAAGACAGGTACAACATCGCGGAATGTCATTGGTGATGGCATAGGGTGGTGTTGGTTTTAGAGCGTTAATAAATCGTGAGAGCCAATCAGTTTTAACCATACTTGTTGAAACGTTATGAAATTTTAGCACTCAAAAACTCTAACAAGCGATACTCTAAGATTGTTTGCGCGCCATTGAGTTGATACTTTTGTGTCGTGTGGTGAAGACTAAAATTTTGGAAAAGTATCAAATAAGTATCAAATATACAATTTTTAACATTTACGCGCAGGATGAAAAAGAAGAAAGAGCTAAATCTTAGTGACTTAGCTCTTTCTTTGCGTTGCCTTGGAAGGATTCGAACCCTCACAGGCGGAACCAGAATCCGACGTGCTACCATTACACCACAAGGCAATTTTTATTGTTTTGTCATCAGGAGTGGTGTTATTTCCTTTTGACGGTGCAAAGGTAGGGGTAATATTTGAACTGTGCAAATATTTTTCAAAGTTTTTTTCAAAAAAGTGAAAAAATTTCCAATCTGAGGCTAAATCTTCCATTCTCCAGCTCCAATCCAGCTCCAATGTTCAGATTTAGGATCTGAATCTCCAGAAACCATTTCGGTTGACAACTCTGCTAAAATTAATTTTACGGCAGATTCAATCAGAGTCACAAAACATCGCCTCTACCACATTGCATATTTCCTATTATTTATGGTTCGGTAATACCCGTAGACAATAAAATTTCATACACATCTCCCTCCAAGCATAAATTCAATACGAACAGTTCAATCGCCACAGCTGTCGAGTCCCAACTGTTCGAGTCCATCAATATCATCATAATCCGGGGCACATTCCGATTTCGGCTCTATACGGCGTAGAACACGAGCGGGGTTACCACCAACAATCGTATAGGCATCAACATTCTTCGTGACCACGCTTGCCGCCCCGACCACCGCATTATCGCCAACAGTAACACCGGGAAGTATTGTCGCGCCCGCGCCGATCCATGCATTCCGGCCTATATGTATAGGCTTACAAGTGATAATCCGACGTTCATACAGATCATGATTGTTGGATATGAGCTGCACATTTGCAGCAATCATCGCCCCATCTTCAATTGTTATTCCTCCGGCCGACATCATAAGACATCCCGGCATTACCACTACATTGCGCCCAATCTTCACCATATTAGGTCTTACAGCCGTCAATGGAGCATGAACCACACTCCCCTCTCCTAAATCAGTAAATATCCTGTGCATCAGATACGCATATTCTTCCGTTGCCGGCATCGTATGATTGAATTTGAAAACGAGCCGGGAATACTCATTCGCGAGTGCAAGTTCTTCGGGAGTCTGTTTTGTCACATCAATCCTTACCTCCACACTTTTTGATCCTTTATCAATATTTTCCATATAATACCGAATTTAAAAGTAAATACAATAAACATAACATGCCCGTTATTTCCTTTGTTGATTATACCGGGCCATTACCATTATCACGCAAAACGGCTGAAATGAGCAAAGCCATAAATACAATCAGGCACCACGGAAAGCTAACAGAACTATATCTTTGAAAAGCGTAAATTTACGAATTTAACATCAAATCCGTCAAAAAGCCGGGCATTATATCACTCTTTCATTCAATTTATTGCAATATAGCCTACCATATTTTACATTATTTAACATCAGGGGGGGGTAAATAACAACCATTATCAATCGTGCAGTGTTATAACTGTGAACCCGTCAACTATTTATTGTCATGAGATACATCTCCGCCATCACATTATTGGCCATAAGCCATCTCTTAAGTCCCGCAAAAGACATAACAGGCACATTGATTGACGAAACAGGTCAACCGGCTTCATTTGTCAATGTCATACTCATGAAAGATTCTACATTTATTGACGGCAAGACCACCGATGATACCGGTTTATTCATATTTGAAAATGCCGACTCTTTAGCCAACAAAGTCAAGATTACGATGATCGGCTATGAAGATATGATGCTGCCAATTCCTGAAAACGGCAACTATAACACCATTTCTCTAAAACCTTCCACTGTCATGTTGGGGGAGGTTGTCGTAAAAGGTGATTTGCCGTCAACACGAATCAAAGGAAACGCTTTTGTCACAAGGGTAGAAAATAGCATACTTTCCACCACCGGGTCTGCCAACGATGTATTGAAAAACATCCCAATGGTGACTGGCACAGACGGCAAGTTCAGTGTATTCGGGCGCGGAGATGCAATCATATATGTCAATGGCAGACTTGTCAGAAGCTCCGATGAAGTCGGGCAACTTTCCTCCGGCGACATAAAGGAAATTCAGGTCATCAACAATCCCGGCGCACAATACGGTGCAAATGTCAATGCAGTCATTCGCATAGTGACCAAGAAGCCCGTTGGCGAGGGATTCAGCGTTTCCGCTTATACGGACAACATATATAACAAGTGGTTCACAACAAAGGAACAGATTAATCTAAAATACAGGACAGGCGGTCTGGAAATCTTTGGCATAGGCTATTTCAGGCATGGAAAAACATACGATGAAGAATACGCCCTGACCACAAGTTATGGCAAGTCTTTACTTGAAATGATTTCTGACCAGTCTGTTTCAACAACACAATCAGACATTACAGGCAAAATTGGATTCAACTATCAGTTAAATGAGAATCATAGCCTTGGGGCATATTATCAGCATGACTATAACAGAGGCCATCATTTCGGTCATTACCTGATTAAGGAGAACGAAGAACTATTCGAATCAAGTGTTTCCGACCTCAAAGGCTGGTTCAAGGCTTTACCATGTAACAGCGCCAACATTTATTACAACGGCACGATAGGAAAATTCACTGTCGATGTCAACGCTGATTATATGCAGACAAAAGACAATGACCGTTCATATCAGTACGAACAAAACGAGTCTTCCGATAACCGGAATGTAACTACCTTCAACACAACCCGAAACCGTCTCTTTGCCGAAAAAGCATCCATATCATACGAATTACCTAAAGGCAACATTCTAATCGGAGAAGAATACACCAATTCCCGAAGCCGCAATGACTTCAGAAATCCCGAAAGCATACTCAACTCGGAACTTACAGATGTAAGGGAGAGCAATATGGGCGTTTTTGCAGAAGTGAGCCAGACCTTCGGAAAGTTCAGCGCCACAGCCGGAGCACGCTACGAACACGTCAAATCAGATTACCGCCTGAACGGCAGATTCGTTGACGGCCAAAGCAAGACTTATAGCAATCTCTTTCCATCAGCCAACCTAACTTAGAGCTTGTTTAAAAACAAATGTGAAAACCGGAGTCCATTCTCTTGAGGTGGATTTCGGGATGAATTGAAGGAGCAATGCTGTAGCATTGTGACTGAAATTCAGCACGAAAGGCATCCAAGAGAATGGATGCAGACAAGTATTTATCCAGCCTCAATAATAAAGGTTAAAATGTATAATAACGATAACAAAAGTTACAATCTGCTGCATGGATGTCTTTTTGGCTCCCCTGTCCCTAATCTTCAGTCACAACCTTTAGCTCGCCGACCGCAGGGGAGGCAATGCCACAGCATTGCTCCTTCAGATTATGAACAGGATAGCTCAATCCATCCACTCCGGTTTCACATTTGTTTTTAAACAACCTCTAAAGCATGTCTCCGCGGAATCGCCCCGTTTATCGATTCGAGAAAACTTTTATCAGTCAACGACTTTTTTCGCCAGATTACCGCTGACATCTTCCAGATGCTCGCGCCCCCATTCCGACAGCTCGTTGAGAATGGGAATCAGCGTCATGCCCAGCTCCGTCAAATCATATTCCACCCTCGGAGGAACCTCGGCATAAAGTACACGCCTGACGAGACCAATCGCCTCAAGGGTTTTCAGATGCCCCGAAAGCACCTTGGGCGATATGTCAGGGATAGCCCTTGACAATTCATTGAAACGCATCACACCGAACTCATCGAGAATAACAAGTAACAGCATCGACCACTTATTGGCGAAATGCGCTATGACGTTACGCATAGGGCAAGTGGCCACACACGAATATTTTTCTGATTTTTTTACATTTTCCATCTGCCTGACATTTAACAACAGTGAGTTTAAAGTAAGCGGCTACTTCCAAGGTAACCTCTTGTATGATAACTTTTTGATATATACTTTTGCAGCCGGTTTCGGCAGCGTATCCTATCCGGCTATCAGTCGACATGCGTGCCAATCACCACCCGTAAATGGCCATTTTACGCTATCAAAAAGATAGTTGCTATCTATCTTGCAAAATTAACAAAACATTATCAAATCACAAATTATGACAGAAACTACCATCAATATCCCCGCAAACTCCCGCCCATCCGGCAAAGCCTCGTTCGTAATGCTCGGCACAGGCTTTGATGAAATAGAAGCCCTCGCCACAGTCGATGTCATGCGCAGAGGCGGCATTGAGACATATACCGTCTCAATGACCGACGACCGTCTCGTAAAAGGAGCGACAGGCAACCTTGTCGTCGCCGACATGTCAATAACCGACCTGAACCCGGAATTCATTGACTGGCTGATTTTTCCCGGCGCAGGCAAAGGCCAAGTCGCCGTGAACCCTGACAGACACCTCCAGAAAATCATAACGGATCATTGGAACAACGGCGGAAACATAGCTGCAATCTGCGCCGCACCCGCACTCATACTCGGGCCTCTTGGAATCATAAAAGGAATCGAGGCCACAGGCTACCCATTCCTGAAAGACGATTTCGAAAAACACGGAGGCATCTATTCCGGCAGCCCAATAGTCGCAAACGGTCATCTCATCACATCCAAAGGACCGGGGACAACCCTTGAATTTGCACTCGCAATTGTCCGCAAGGCAAAAGGAAAAGAAACAGAGACAGCTTTAAGGGAAGGAATGCTCATCACCGAGTGCAACCACTCCGAATGCTGCTGCAACTGACAGACCCAAGTCACATAATCCAACGGAGGGGCGAACCCGGTTCGCTCCTCCGATAATTTATAATAAGTATCCGATCAACCCTACCCCCACCGAAAAGCATCTTGAAAGACCGCCTTGAACCTATCCCGCATCTGTCTGGCCATACGAACAGACAATGGAGAAAATTTATGCTTTAAAACATAAAATCAACATACGGACAAAGTACAATAAGTGATTTAAGTGTCGTTTTTACACTTTTTATTCTAAAAAAGATTTGCTTTTGCAAAAAAATGTATATCTTTGCATCGGGTTATGAGTCTTTAAGTCAAAGTATATCATCAAAAATATGCTTGCCTTCGCAAAACCCGCCGATGTCAGTGTGCGCCCGTAATCATCCTCAGTAAACCAGGGCGGACAAAACGTGTAAATAGCAACAATAACTCAATTACAAATACACCTTAAGTCCAAAGAAATGACCTCCAAACGTCTGCTCAGTCTACTACTGGCCACGATGCTGGTATTACCTGTCTTTGCACAAGAGAAGAAATGTGACCACCGCTACAAAGTGGCCGCATGCGACTGGATGATGCTGAAACGCCAGAAAATCGGCTCATTTAAATTAATGAAAGAACTAAAAGGCGACGGTGTCGAAATGGATGCCGGCGGTCTTGGTGCGCGTGACACATTTGACAACAAATTCCATCAGCAACATTTCCGTGTGCTCTTCCGCCACACCGCCGACAGTCTCGGCATTGAAGTCCCCTCTGTGGCCATGTCAGGATTTTTCGGACAATCATTCATTGAAAAGAAAACCTATGCCGAACTGATCGACGACTGTCTCTCTACGATGGAGGCCATGAATGCCAAGGTAGCCTTCCTGCCTTTAGGCGGCATAAAGGAAGACTGGACAGTCAAAGGCCTGGCACGCAACGAACTCGTGAAGCGACTCCGCGAATCAGGCGAGAAAGCCAGAGCAAAGGGGATGGTAATCGGAATCCGCGTCCCCTTGCCTGCGAAAGATGCTAAAAAACTGCTAAAGGAAATCGATTCCGACGGCATTAAAATCTATTTCAATCTACAGGACGTTCTCGATGCCGGACGCAACCCCGTCAAAGAACTGAAGACCATCGGTAGAGACAACATCTGTCAGATCCACCTCAGCAACACCGACGGATTCAATCTCAAAGATGATCCGCAAGTCGACCTTCCGGCCATAAAGAAAGTTCTTGACAAAATGGGATGGAGCGGCTGGCTGGTGGTCGAGCGTTCGAGAGACAAAGACCATGTTAGAGACGTCAAACACAACTTTGGTAACAACATACGATATATAAAAGAGGTGTTTCAGGCAGGTGACTGTATCTGATGTTTACACCGCTAGCTCTTTCACTTCATTATTTACGTCGAAACTATTTTAACGAAATAATTTTCATTTTATAACCATAACCAAAACTATTGATCAAGAACCATGAACCACAGAATCAAATGGCTCAGTAGTATTTGCTATGCCCCGATGATGCTGGCCCTTGTGACATCGTGCGCTGAAGGTGTCGATGACAACGAGCGTTTCAGTGCCGGAGTAAGCAATGCCCAGTTGGAGTCACCGGAACTTGACCCGACTAAATTCAAGACCCAGATCAACTCTGACGGGTCGGAAAGTGTCGAAGTAACATGGCCTGTAGTCTTCGGTGCAGGAGGCTATCTCGCCAACGTGCAGGATGTGACAAATCCGGCCAACCCGGTCTACATCATCAAGGACAGTGTGATCGATGGCTGCCGATTCTCATTCCCGCGCTTGGTCGACACCAAGTATGAAGTGAGTGTCAGCACACTCGGAAACGAGAAGCTTAACAATGCTGCTTCTCTTACTCCCAGCATCGCTGCCTACAGCACATTCCTTCCCGCAACCATCATTCCGGAAGGAGTTGAAATTTCTCAGTTCATCGCTGAAAACCTCGTCGAGTCTGCCGAAGAAGTTGCTTTCGAGCTTGAAGCCGGCAAGACATATCAGCTTTCAGGTGCAGTCGACTTCAATCTTACCCCCGTAACTCTGCGTGGCGACAAATACAACCGTCCCATCGTTGTTATCTCAGGGAAAGAAGGCTACATCACAACTCAAGCCGGTCTTAAGCTCAAGAATATCAACTTTGACATGTCAGCTGCCGAAGCACAGAGCTTCATCACTCTAAGCGGAACTCCGAGCGAAAGCATCACCACAGAAGCTCTCGGATTCAAGGAACTCGGTGCAAACCAGAACAGCTACGTCATCATGGGACAGGTTTCTGTCGAATCCTGCAACTTCCGCAACATGCCGGGCAGCTTTATCTGGGGCAACAAGCAACCCTATAGCCTGAATGACTTCCGCATCACCGACTGCATCGTTCAGCTCAACAACTCTTCGTCAGCAACATTTATCAACTTTGCTGATGCAGGTACAGGGTGTATCAAGAGCCTCACCCTTAAGAACAGCACTTTCTACAACCTTGTAGAAAATAATTCAGCCTACTTCATCCGCTACTCACATCCCTCAAACGCTGACCCGCAGAAGATTTTCGGTACAGGTGCCACAGCGCTCCACACCCTCGACCATTGCACGCTTGACCGCACATTCTCCGGCAAGGATTTCGCCAACAACATGACGACTGTCGATAGATTCAATGTAGTCATGAAGGGCAACATATTCTATGACGTATTCCGTCTCTACCAGTACATCAGAAGCAACAACGTCAAAGTCACTACCGAAAACAACGTCGTATGGGGCAACTTCGCCGGTATTCCTAACAACAACGACCTCAAATATGCCGAAAACATCAATCCGGAATTCGCAGGTCCGACCATTCAGGAGTTTAACCTTGACGAAGCCAAGGGAGGAGTCAACTACCGTCCGCAGAACGCCACATGCGTCGACAACAAGATCGGCGACCCCCGCTGGTATGAATAAAAATCTTAAATTACAACATTCATGAAACACTATATAGCAAAAATCAGCCTTGTTCTCCTGGCTATTCTGCTGACCGTACCGACATTCGCACAGGATGTCCTCTATCAAGGTACAGTCGTTGATTCTCAGGACGAACCTCTGATCGGCGCGACAGTGCGCGTGCCCGACACAAAAATAGTAACGATAACCGATATTGACGGAAATTTCTCAATCAGAGTCCCGAAAGGCAAGAGTGTTGAAATTTCATACATCGGCTATCTCCCTGTAACCGTCACAAACTTCAACGAGACCAAAATCGTCCTTAAGGAAGATTCCGAATCGCTCGACGAAGTCGTTGTCGTAGGCTACGGCACTCAGAAGAAAGCCCACCTCACAGGTGCGATTTCGACAGTGCCGATGGACGACATCAAGGACCTTGCCGACGGCAATCTCGCCTCTTCACTCAGCGGTCTTGTCAACGGTCTTAGCGTAGTCGGCGGCGATTCGCGTCCCGGCGACCCCGCTTCTGTCTACGTGCGTGGTGTCCGCAGCCTCGGCGATGTCGGCTCTACAGTTCAGCAGCCCCTCTTCGTTATCGACGGAGTAGTCTATAACAACGATGTCAAGGTCGGCAACATCACCACCAATCCCGGTGCCGACGCCTTCAACAACCTTGACCCCAACGACGTTGAGAGCATCACCGTCCTCAAGGACGCATCGGCGGCTGTCTACGGTTCGCGTGCGGCAAACGGCGTTATCCTCGTGACTACCAAGAAAGGCAAGCTTGGCGAACCCGTCATCAGCTACAGCGGCACATTCGGTTTCACCGACGCTGTTTCAAACCCCAAGATGCTCAACGCCTATGACTATGGCCGTCTCTACAATGCCGTTGCAGCAGCCGACCCCACCAACACAACTCTCAACCGTCTCAACGACCTCTTTCAGGCCGACGAACTTCAGGCAATGCGCCGTCTCAACTACGACCTGCTCGACGACTACTGGAAGACAGGTTTCACAATGAAACACAATGTAGGCATCAGTGGTGCTACCGAAAAAGCCAACTACTATGCAAGCATCGGCTACTACGATCAGGACGGCAACCTCGGCAAGCTCGAATATAACCGCTGGAACTACCGTGCCGGTGTTGACCTTACACTCAAGAAATGGGTAAAGGCAAGTGTCCAGATTTCAGGTGACTACGGTGACAAGAACAATCCTCTTGTGAAAGTAGGCGGAACAAACGCTGAAAAACAGTACAATCTGCTTCTCACACATCCCCGCTACATCCCCGAATATGTCAACGGACATCCAATGGCTGTTTATGGTCCGACAAACACACGTGTAAACGCCGATCAGGACTACTCTTTCTCTGTTCTTCAGAACTCAGGCGACTACAGCAAGAACAAGACCTCAAATCTCCAGATCAACACCGGCCTCGAACTCGACTTCGGATTCGTCCCCGCGCTCAAAGGTCTTAAGGCACGTTTCAACTATGCCAAGAGCATCAACACATCCAAGACCAACCAGTTCGGTTCTGCATATAACATCTATTATATGAGCGAACGCGCCGGTTCCGGCTCACACCTCTACACCCCAATCGCCGGTGAAGAGGCAGCCTACGAAGCTCTCATGACTCCGGGCAACTTCCTCCTCGGCAACAACGGTGTGCCTGTGGCCAACGGCCCCGAAGGAGGCTTCCTCAACCGCACAATGGACCGCTCTGACAGCTATCAGATGAACTTCACCGTCAACTACAACCGTGATTTCGGCCCCCACTCTGTCGGCGCACTCTTCTCGATCGAAAAGAGCGAGTTTGAGAACGAATATCTCGAAGGTCAGGTGACCTATCCCTACGAATTCGGAACAGGCCAGTCAAACTCTGTCGGCAAGGACTCTCAGGCCACCACAGTCTTCACCCGTTCGGAAGCCGGCAGCCTCTCATACATCTTCCGTGCAAACTACGCCTACAGCAACAAGTATCTCTTCGAAGCGCTCCTCCGCATCGACTCGTCGACCAAGTTCGCTCCCGAGAACTACTGGGGCACATTCCCCTCTGTTTCGCTCGGCTGGGTCATCTCTGAAGAAGATTTCTTCAAGGACATCACTTGGATTGACTTCCTCAAAATCCGCGCCTCATACGGTCTTACCGGCCGCGACAACACCCTCGCATGGCAGTGGCTTCAGACCTACGGCACCGACAAGGACAAAGGTCCGGTATTCGGCACAGGCAACGACAACCAGTCAGGCAGCCACATTTCAATGAACGACAAATCGTCTGTCAACCGCAACGCACACTGGGACAAGAGCCACAAATTCAATGCCGGTATCGACATGAACGTGATCCACAGCCACCTCAACCTTGCTATTGACGGCTACTATACATGGGACCGCGAAATGCTCATGCCTTTCAAAGCCTCTGTCCCCGGAACTATCGGCATACAATCTGCCCCGATGAACTACGGTAAGATGAACCAGTATGGCGTTGAACTTTCTGTCAACTGGCGCAGCAACATCGGCAAGGACTTCCGCTACAAAATCGGACTCAACACCGGTCTTTCCGACAACAAGGTGCTTCTCATGGACTGGGAAACCAACTACATCTACCGTCAAATCACACACGGCCACCGCTCCGACATGGGCACATGGGGAATGCAGTGTCTCGGTATGTTCCGCAGCTTCCAGGACATCGACGAATACTTCGCCAAGTATAACATCACCTCTTACATGGGCATGACAAAAGACCAAGTTCGTCCCGGTATGCTTATCTATAAGGATGTCCGCGGTCCTCAGCAGCCCGACGGCACTTATGCAGCTCCCGACGGCATCGTCGACCGCGACAATGACCAAGTCCAGCTCTCAAGCCGTTCGAATCCCTACGGCATGACACTCAACCTCAACGCTGAGTATAAGAACTTCTCAATCACCGCTCAGCTCAGCGGCCAGTGGGGAGGATACACCACAGTTCCTTCTGCCGCTCTCAAGCCCGGCGACTCGATCGAGTATACCAACATGCCTTCGTTCTGGAATCCTGACAATATGTTTGTCTACAACGACATCTATGATGCCCAGAACCGTCTGCTCCTTGAATCGAACCGCGACGCTTACTATCCGAACCTCGCTTATTCAAGCGTCAACAGCGTTAGCTCGACATTCTGGCGCGTAAGCGCGGCATCGGTCCGTCTGACCCGTCTGACCCTCGCCTACTCTATTCCTTCGAAATTCACAAAGATGGTAGGCATCAACTCGGCACGCTTCAACGTCACCGGCCAGAACCTTCTTAACTTCCTCAATCCTTATCCCGAAAACTTCATGAGCCCGATGGCAGGCAACTACGGCAGCTACCCCAACCTCCGCAGATTCACCGTCGGTGTCAACCTCTCATTCTAATAACCATACAAGATGAAATTCAAGACATATTCAATAGCTGCAATGGCTTGTCTGGCTCTTTCGTCATGTTCCGACGACTTCCTCAAGGACATGAAGAACTATGAATCGACAACCCCGGAAGCATACAATTATTATTCAGGAGCACTCGGCCGTCTCGCCGATGTCTATGCCCTCGCCCTCCCCTACGGCAACAGCAGCAGTGTTCCCATATGGCAAGTACCGAGCAACGGACGCGCAGACGACGAATCTAAATCGACTGAGGAATACAGCGGTTTCGGTTGCTACGTCAACGGAGAGATAACACTGTCGTCAACATCGCAGACCAACTCAGTCCCCGACTATTTCCAAGGACAGGCACGCAAGGTGCGCAACTCCACATGGGGCCGCATCCGCAACGTCAATGATGTCATCGCCGGAATCTCCGGAAGCACTCTGACAGAGGAACAGAAAAACGAGCTTCTCGGTCAGGCTTACTTCCTCCGCGCTTGGTGCTACTACCTCATGTTCAAGTGGTATGGCGGTGTGCCCATCATCACTGAAGTGCAGAATCCTGTCCCCGGCAAGAGCACAGCCCGCTCGACCACCAAGGAGACATTCGATTTCATCTGCGAAGACCTTGACCGCGCTGCCGAACTCCTCGCACCCTTCACTGCAAACGGAGGCTGGACATCGACCGACTACGGACGCGCTACAACAGCGGCAGCCCTCGCACTCAAGGGACGCATGATGGTGCTATACGCAAGCCCCCTCTTCAACCGCGCCAACGACAAGTCGCGCTGGGAGGCTGCCTACAAGTTCTTCCAGGAAGCAATCCCTGAAATCAACAAGTGTGGCAACCACCTCGCATATGAAGGCAATCCCGGTGAGAACGCATCAAATTGGGCCAAGATGTTTATCGAAGACGGTATCAACCCCGAGGCAATCTACGTGGCTCTCTACAATCAGATTGCAACAGGCGGTACTCCCGACTATTCCAAGAACAATGACTGGGAACAGGGCATACGTCCCTCCAACACTCTCGGCAGCGGCGGCAAAGTCCCCTCGGCGGCTATAATCGACCTCTTCCCGATGAAAGACGGCAAGCGTCCTTCAAGCTACAACAGCTACACTGTTCTCAGCCCGTCAGCCATCGAGTATAACCCCGATCTGCCATTCCTTGACCGCGATCCGCGTTTCTACCGCACCTTCGCCTTCCCCGGTGTATGCTGGGCGTTCAACGGTAACCCGATGAATGATGAGAACCATAATGCTTACAACGGCCCGGACTATCAGCTCTGGAACTACGTGTGGTATTCTGATGCTTCAGACCGTGGTAATATCGAGAGCGGCAACACATACGGCCCTGACGGACTTATGGGCAATGTCAAGGGAATGTATGTCCGCAAGCGTACCGACGACCTCCATGTCAACACCTCGGCCCGCTATGCCTACACTCAGGGCACAGGCTTCAAGTACTCGGCAGCTCCCTACATGGAAATCCGCTATACCGAAGTGCTCATCAACTATGCCGAGGCAGCCTGCCAGTCAGGCCACAGTGACGAAGCCGTCGAGCAGCTCAAGCGCATCCGCGGCCGTGTCGGCTACACAGCTGAAAACAACTACGGTCTCCAGACCGGTCTCGAAGGTAACGAAGCCGCATGTATGGCAGCCATCCTCTACGAGCGTCAGATCGAGTTTGCTTACGAAGGCAAGCGTTTCGACGACCTCCGTCGCTGGATGCTCTTCGACGGCGGCACACAGACCGTCCCCGGAGCACCCTCGACATGGAAACTCACAGGCTGGGGTGGCAACACCTGCCAGTATCTCGGCTTCGAGCCACTCAACGGAACCCGCCGCGAAAATATGGAATTCCGTGTACAGGACAAGTATAATGGCGGTCTTGGCGGTGACAAATGGGTCATCGGTGGCAAGAACCCCGACCCGCTGGCAGACGTAAGCCGTCCGGCAGCTGTCGACTACCGCAACGAGCTTGAGCCTCAGCTCAAGAATCTTGCGGACTTCTACACCACTTACCTTGAGCGTGCGGTGAAGAAGGGCGACAACTACAACTCGGCTCATGCGCAGCTCTACATGAACTACCAGCCGCAATATTATTTCCCCGGCTTTGCCTATGGTGTATCTGTCAACAACGAAGGTCTCGAACAGACTATCGGATGGATGGATGCCTCGACAAATGCCACTGGAACATTCGACCCCCTTGCAGAAACCGTTACTGAAAAGTAATTACAAAGATTAGATAGATAAATCGTGGGGAACGGATGGTGATTTCAACCATATTCCCCACGATTTTTTAACAAAGTTTGGAATTTTCGTCCGTTAAACTTTTTCCCTGCAGGGCAATCTAACAATCTGTATATTAACAATCCGATTTATCACAATTCTAATCTATTTTAAAATCTGAGAAATCAATGAACCGTCAACTCACCATGTGGACTGTGGCTGCAATGATGGCAATTCCATCTGCCATGATGGCACAGTATCCGCAGCTAACACCTGAAGCTAAGGAGTATTATCAGAAAATGATTACTTCGGCTCGCGAACACGCCGACTCAGCGTGGGCTGTCGCAAAGCCGATTGTCGAAAAGGAAGCCCGCGAAGGCCGTCCCTATGTGCCTTGGGCGTCTCGTCCTGATGATCTGGTGAAAGCTACAATCCCGGCATTCCCCGGAGCGGAAGGCGGAGGCATGTACACTCCCGGTGGACGCGGAGGCAAAGTCATCACTGTCACAAATCTCAACGACAGCGGCCCCGGCTCATTCCGTGAGGCTTGTGAAACCGGCGGCGCACGCATCATTGTCTTCAATGTGGCAGGTGTCATAAACCTCAAGACTCCACTCTACGTGCGTGCCCCCTATGTCACAATTGCCGGACAGACCGCACCGGGCGATGGTATCTGCATCGCAGGCGAGTCATTCCAAGTCGACACACATGACGTGATTGTACGTCACATGCGTTTCCGCCGAGGTGACACACGTGTGCATAACCGCGAAGACTCTTTCGGAGGAAACCCAGTCGGAAATATCATGATCGACCACTGCTCGGCCGAATGGGGTCTTGATGAAAACATTTCGTTCTACCGTCACATGTACGACCCAAGCGAAGGCCAGTATAAGACAACCGAACTGAAACTCCCCACCGTCAATGTCACCATTCAGAACACTATTTCTGCAAAGGCTCTTGACACCTACAACCACGCTTTCGGCTCGACACTCGGAGGTGAAAACTGTATGTTTACCCGCAACCTCTGGGCAAGCAACTCTGGCCGTAACCCGTCAATCGGCTGGAACGGTGTGTTTAACTTCGTAAACAACGTTGTCTATAACTGGGTACACCGTTCATCGGACGGCGGCGACTACACAGCGAAGTTCAACATGATCAACAACTACTACAAACCCGGTCCTGCGACTCCGAAAGAAGGCAACATCGGTCATCGAATCCTCAAGCCCGAAGCCGGCCGAAGCAAACTTGACCACAAGGTATATGGCCGCGTATATGCCGAAGGCAACATCATGGAGGGCTATCCCGAAATCTCTGCCGACAACTGGGCCGGAGGTATCCAGATCGAAACTGATCCGAACACAGGAGAATTTACCGATTATATGCGTGCAAAGACTCCGTTTGAGATGCCTTACGTCCGCGTCACTTCTGCCGAGGATGCCTATGACTTCATCCTGAAGAACGTGGGCGCTACAATCCCGACACGCGACATCATTGACGAACGCATCATCGAGGAAGTCCGCACAGGTGTCCCCTACTACGACAAGAAACTTGCCAAGAATTATAACGGTGACACTTCGGGACTCGCTGAAAAATCAAGAGCCGAAGACGGTTCGTTCAAATATCGCCGTCTGCCGAAGGATTCTTATAAAGTTGGTATCATCACCGATCCGATGCAGATGGGCGGTTATCCCGAATACAAGGGCACTCCATACGTCGATTCCGACAACGACGGCATGCCTGACGAATGGGAAATCGCCAACGGTCTGAATCCCCACGACCCGTCTGACGCAAACGGCGACATCACCGGCGACGGATATACCAACATCGAGAAGTATATCAATGGTATCAGCACCAAGACATACATCGACTGGAAGGATCTCCGCAACAACTACGATACCCTTGCAGCCAAAGGCAAACTCATGTAATCTGAAAAATCCATCAACGTTATCATGATTTACAAATCCTGTATAATCGGTCTTTTGCTTTCGGCTGTCGCCTTGCATGCAGAGGCCGTAGAGCTAAACAAGGAAGGCCGTGATCCGGCTTACGTAGAGTCAATCGTCAACCGCTCCAAGAAAATCGTCGACAAGCTCGGCATTTCCGACCAGAAAAAGGCCGACGATGTGACCACCATCATTGCCAACCGCTATTTCAAGCTCAACGACATCTACACCGCCCGCGATGCAAAGGTGAAATCAGCCAAGGAAACCCTCACCGGCGACGCGAAGAACGAAGCTGTCCAAGCCGCACAAAACGAGAAAGACGCCGCCCTCTACCGCAGTCACTTCGAATTTCCGGCAGACCTTTCGCTCTACCTCACACCCGAACAGATCGATGCCGTGAAAGACGGCATGACCTATGGTGTGGTCAAGGTGACCTACGACTCGCATCTCGACATGATTCCGACCCTCACCGACGAGGAGAAGGCTCAGATCATGGCTTGGCTCATCGAGGCACGCGAACTTGCGATGGATGCCGAGACTTACAAATCCTGTATAATCGGTCTTTTGCTTTCGGCTGTCGCCTTGCATGCAGAGGCCGTAGAGCTAAACAAGGAAGGCCGTGATCCGGCTTACGTAGAGTCAATCGTCAACCGCTCCAAGAAAATCGTCGACAAGCTCGGCATTTCCGACCAGAAAAAGGCCGACGATGTGACCACCATCATTGCCAACCGCTATTTCAAGCTCAACGACATCTACACCGCCCGCGATGCAAAGGTGAAATCAGCCAAGGAAACCCTCACCGGCGACGCGAAGAACGAAGCTGTCCAAGCCGCACAAAACGAGAAAGACGCCGCCCTCTACCGCAGTCACTTCGAATTTCCGGCAGACCTTTCGCTCTACCTCACACCCGAACAGATCGATGCCGTGAAAGACGGCATGACCTATGGTGTGGTCAAGGTGACCTACGACTCGCATCTCGACATGATTCCGACCCTCACCGACGAGGAGAAGGCTCAGATCATGGCTTGGCTCATCGAGGCACGCGAACTTGCGATGGATGCCGAGACTTCAAATAAAAAGCATGAGGTCTTCGGTAAATACAAAGGACGCATAAACAACTATCTCGCCAAGCGCGGATATGATCTCAAAAAGGAACGCGAGGCATGGTATGAACGTATCAAGGCTCGCGGAGGCACTATCTGATACCTCTTCCGTGAAATGATCGGTGCTGAAATCACGTTGCTGATATACAAGGCGCGTCGGTTTCAGCACCTGATTATATAATTATTACCCATAATCTGACAGAGTGTCGTTTTTTAAACTGCCTTTATGCTCCTCACGACACTTCGTCAAAACCTTAAAATCATGAACAATAAATTTCTGTCTGTTACCTTGGCCGGAGTCATTGCATTCGGCTTGCAGGCGCGGGATTTTCCGCTTGCAGTGAAAGACGGCAAGATCAGCTATATAGCCGACGAACTTGGCAACCGTGTGCTCGATTTCTCGACATGCGGTTATCGGAACTCATCGCAGCCAATCCCAGATGTCAATACCGTGGTGTTCGTTCCTTGGAAAGCGGGCGACAACACTGCACGCATACAGCGGGCCATCGACTATGCCGCATCACTTCCAACCGGCAAAGACGGCTTCCGTGGCGCAGTGCTGCTTGACAAAGGCGAATTTGAAATCAGCGAAAGCCTCCGCATCTGCGCGTCGGGAATAGTGCTTCGCGGAAGCGGCGAAACTGCGACAACAATCAAAAAAAACGGAGTCGACCGAGGCGCACTGCTCTACATCGAAGGTATCTACAATCCTGTCGTGACCGACACACTCCGTCTTGACGCCTCCTATATCCCGGTCAACTCCACTACCCTGCCGGTAAAATCCATCGGAAAGCTGAAGGATGGCGACCGTGTGTTTGTCACCCGTAATTCCACGGCCGAATGGATTCAGTCGGTCGGCTGTGACATTTTCGGCGGTGCGATCAGCGCCCTCGGATGGAAACCCGGCGACCTTGACATGAACTGGGACAGAAGCATAAGCTCTACCGCTCCCGGCTCACTGACAATCAACGCACCACTGACCGTCGCTCTTGACAGCAAATGGGGCGAGACACTTGTACTTCCCTACACATGGACAGGCCGTATCTCTGACATAGGCATAGAAAACCTGTCAATGGTATCATCGTTCGACTCACGATATGCAAAAGATGAAGACCACTGCTGGGACGGCATCTCGATTGCCAACGCCGAAAACTGCTGGGTGCGTCAGGTTGATTTCAAATACTTCGCCGGAAGCGCTGTCATAGTGCAAGGCTCTGCATCGAAGGTGACTGTCGAAGACTGTATCGCAACCGATCCGGTGTCGGAAATCGGAGGTATGCGCCGCTCGACTTTCCTCACACTCGGACAGCAGACACTGTTTCAGCGCTGTCTGTCGCGCCACGGCATTCATGATTTCGCCGCAGGATTCCTCGCCCCCGGGCCTAACGCATTTGTCCAGTGTGAGGCCGAAGAGGCACTTGGCTTCAGCGGTGCGATTGACGCATGGGCACCGGGGCTGCTCTTTGACATCGTGAACATCGACGGCAACAACCTTACATTTAAAAATCTCGGACAGGACAAGAACGGAGCCGGATGGAACACGGCCAATTCTGTTTTCTGGCAGTGTACGGCCTCAGAAATCGAGAACTATTCACCCGCTCCAGATGCAATCAACGTCGCGTTCGGATGCTGGGCTCAATTTTCAGGCGATGGCGAGTGGGCACAGTCCAACAACCATGTGCAGCCCCGTAGCCTTTTCTACTCACAGCTCTCAGACCGTCTCGGCCATGACGCTGATTCCACACAGTCGCGCATTCTGCCGAGAGCCACAAACGCCACCAGCAGCCCAACTGTCGAAGCGGCCATGCAGCTCGCAAAGGAAGCCTACATTCCACGTCTCACGCTTAAGAAATGGATTGAAGACGCTCCGTTCACAGCCTCTACCTCTTCCGAAGGAATCAAAAGCATTGACGACATCAAGTTCAAGGAAACCTCTATGGCCCGGACCGAGAGCCACAGCTATGATATAATCAACGGACGCATGGCTATCGACGGCGCTGTCATGACAGGCGGCCGCCATGAAGTGCCTTGGTGGAACGGTAAGATCAAATACAGCTATCTTCCCAAAGCCAAGCCACATGTCACACGCTTCGTACCCGGACGTGAGGGACTCGGACTGACCGACCGCATTGACTCAACGCTTACTTATATGGTCGACAACAACATCACCGTCCTTGACCACAACTACGGACTCTGGTATGAACGCCGACGTGATGACCACGAACGCATCCGCCGTCGCGACGGCGACGTATGGGCACCGTTCTACGAGCAACCGTTCGCCCGAAGCGGAGAAGGAACGGCATGGGACGGACTGAGCAAATATGACCTCACCCGCCCGAACGCATGGTACTGGAACCGACTCAACCAGTTCGCTGAAAAAGGTGCAGGACTCGGCAAACTCCTTTTCAACGAACACTATTTCCAGCACAACATCCTCGAAGCCGGTGCCCACTGGGTGGATTCGCCGTGGCGCTCGGCCAACAACATCAATGCCACCGACTTCCCTGAGCCGGTGCCGTTCGCAGGGGACAAGCGTATCTTTGTCGCCGACATGTTCTATGACGTCAACCATCCCGTGCGTCGCGACCTCCATCGCAATTTCATCCGCATGAATCTTGATAATTTTGCCGATAATCCGAATGTGGTTCATCTTATCAGCGCCGAGTTCACAGGTCCTCAGCATTTTGTGGAATTCTGGCTTGACACTATTGACGAATGGGAAAAGGAGACCGGCAAGAAAGCCAACGTAGCTCTCAGCACTACAAAAGATGTGCAGGATGCCATTCTTGCCAACCCGAAATACCGCAACATCGTCGACATTATCGACATCCGCTACTGGCACTACAAGACCGACGGCATCTATGCCCCGGAAGGAGGCAAGAATCTTGCACCACGCCAGCACGCGCGCAAGATGAAAGTCGGGAAAGTGACATTCAAGGAAGCATATAAGGCTGTGAGCGAATATCGCAGCAAATATCCCGAGAAAGCCGTCACATATTATGCCCAGAACTACCCTGATATGGCTTGGGCTGTATTTATGGCCGGAGGTTCTCTCGCTGGAATCCCGGTGAAAGATGCAGATTTCCTCAAGGATGCAACCGGAATGAATATCATCGATTCAGCAAACGATGATTTCAAGCTGCTTGGCAACAAGGACGGCTGCATAATCTATTCGCAGGGAGCAAACAGTATTCCTCTTGAGCTCACATCCGGAAAATATCGCGTCACATCCTTCAATCCCAAGACCGGTGAAGAGACCGTGGTCAACAAGAGTCTGAAACTCAAAGCACCCTACACTTTTGAAACATCTGACACCAATGCGGTCTACTGGTTCAAGAAAATTTAAACAACTGCCACGATTGAAAAGCTGACTTCACGTTACTACATAGGGTCAGAGAAAATAAAGTCAATATAAAAGACAAGGCCACGAAAAATTTCGTGGCCTTGTCTTTTATATTGACTTCTTCAGATCTTATATATGATAGTATGGCAGACAGAAAACGGCAGTCTAATCCTTCAGCCAGTTCCAGCGCTCAGCCCAATCCGAAAGCACATCTTCACGCCATTTCTCTACAGTTGCAGCACCCTGCCACTTATCACGAAAAAGAGACTTGTCAGAGCTATCCGACCACCAGTTTCCACCGAGTGCATAGCTATCCTTTAGCTTTTCACCGGGCCATTGCGGAGAAACAACTATGCTGCCACGCAGACCGTCCATCGCAGGAATCAGAGGGGCAGAGAGTCGATATTCAAATGTGCCGGGAGCTTTCGGGGCATATCTTACAGCATACTCCCATCCCCCGAGATAGACACCATCCCAACTCTGACCGTCGATTGTCATTTTGAAAGCGACAGCGCCTATAGGCACAACACCGGCTATACCCTTAAAGCGGAACTCAGCGATTGAATATACGGGGACAGTATCGCGGGTAGTTGTCATATATGTGAAAACCGTGCGCGGACTGTGGGTTATTCGCTCAAATTGGCCACCCCACGACTCGGCATCGGGACGCGAGGAATCTCCGTTCATCATGTAAAGCAGCGAAGGAGTATCGCCCATCTTGACATTTCCGTCGTAATATGATTTGAAATCCTCGCCAAGCGCACCTGCCCCACTGATAGTCCGGTCGTAATAAAGCTTGTTGAAGCGGTCGTCGCGTTTAGCATCGCTGATAAATCCGCGATACGACGCATTGTTTTCAATCATCCATAAGTCCGGGAAATTCTCCGCGATATAGCAGTAAGCGTTAGCACCCCACTTCTTGTTCGGACCGCCAATCCAGTAGACACGGATTTTAGACATGATATCGGGAGCATCGTGAAGCGCCTGAGCCACATCTTCGAGCGCACCCCATACGAGCACATAGAGAGGTCGTGAGTCCTGCCGTCTGGCAGCCTCTACAATAGCCGTCGATCCATCGGTCGGAGTGCTGAATCCACAGTAAGGAGCCATGCTATCTGCTCCCTGACTGCAAAGCGAACGGAGCGAGTCAGGGCTGAGCAGACCGGGCGCACGGGAAGAAAGCCGTGGATAGTCCTTCTCATAGACATCAATCATCCTCAGAATCTCCGACTTCGAACCGCTGCCGAAAGATGGAGTCGAGACAAGAGCCTCAATGTCAAAAAGATCGTTATACATCAGAAGATGAGCCATAGACTGGTTATCATCGGCATCCGTACCTCCTATATCCGTAGTGACAAGAATGCGGTGACGCTCAGCAGCAACTGCCGCCGAATACGACATAAGCGACAGAAAAATGGAGAAAACCAGACTGGTGATTGATTTGCGATTCATTTCGTTTCTATATTGCATTTAGTTTTAATATGGTATTGAAATTAACCTGCAATTGCACATTTCCGTGCAATATACTGTGTGCATGGAGTCTGTACAAAATTACGAAAAAATCATTATTTTCAAAAACTGCAAAACTCATTGGACCATTCCTGTAATTATATATATTATCCATGTGAACAAGCTTATTAACGCTAAAGCATGACTATAAATCAGCATCAGATTATCGCATTTTTAATGTCACCATTTTCTATGGTTTTGTAAATTGTGTAACTTTGTGCCTGATATGAAATACTTAACCTTGATTATACTTACATTGGTTGTCGGCATGGTTTCATGTAAACGTTCAACCGACCATAAACAAATCCTTGCAGAAGCTGAAAGGATTGCATATATCTTCCCAGACAGTGCGTTAGCATTGGTAAACGACATCGAGCCGTCTGATTTTAAGGAGGATTCACTGAGAGCGTTGTATCATCTTGTAACAGCTTCGGCACATAAGGCCAAGGAAAGCTCAATGGTGTCGGACTCTCTAATCCGTTTTTCTTTCGATTATTATAGAGATCGCGACAATAACCGTTTCTTGCAAAGCGGCGACCTTTATGCCTTGTATCTTTTCTGGGTAGGTGACGGAAAAAGGGCCTTGGGATTGCTTGACTCCATAGTTGCGCTTCCTGATATACCACAAAGACTAATGATACAATTACTCCAATCAAGAATCGGAATCGGTGGAGCTGAATTTGACAGCAAAAACAATCTCAGATACATAAAACGATTACTGGAATTGGACAATGATTCGGCCAATCAGATTGAATACACGTATCAGCTATGTGAAAATTATCAGTACGCCGGACATGGCGATTCCGCATTGATTATAATTGACAGGTTGATTGATCACGCCCGCATGAATCATCTCGGAAATGAGCATTTTAAGTATACCTATGAGAAAATCGGCATTTTAGAAGAAATCGGGCGATATGACGAGAGCAATGCTCAGGTGGATTATATACTGCAACATGCCCCTCACAATTCTGCAATACCCTACCTACATTTATGGAAAGCTTTGAATTATTTCAATACGGGAGCATTCGCCAAGGCAACACACGAATTGGCGATAGCCGACAGCTGCGCCAAAGACAGAATCGATGTGGACAATAATTATTACGAAAGTTTTGTCGGTCCTCTCAGAGAATTTCTTGAGTACAGAAAAAATGGCAGGATAAAACTAATCCAGCTGGCGACACTGAACAATAGCCAGCGCGACCGTTTCAACCGGATGGAATCAACACGATGGGAGACCGAACAAAACGCACTGCTACAAGAAAACCGTGCGTTGACATTGAAGGCACAGAATGAACGCAACACCACAATCCTGATTATTGTCCTGCTTGCATCAATAATCATAAGCCTTGGAGCTGTATGGAACATACAGAAACGCAAACGAAAGACAATCGAAGCCGAAGAAAGAGCAGAAACCTTGCAAAAGATGGTGGACGAGCTGAGCGCTCCGGCCACGCCGTCAAACGGACATGAATCATTGCGCCGCGCCATGCTCCAGCAACTCGGAATCATCAAAATGGTCGCTGAGACACCGACGGAACAGAACCGTGAGATGCTTAGGAAAATATCGTCAATCGGCAGCGACACCAACGGAGCACTTGTCAACTGGAAAAACGTATATGAAATAATCGACAACCTGTATTCAGGATTCTACTCACTGCTTCATGAGAGGTATGGAAATCTGCTGACCGAAAAAGAAGAACAGATCATAGTCCTTATGATAGCCGGATTCTCGACTAAAGAAATCAGTGTCATCACTTCGCAGACGACAGCCACTATCTACGTCCGAAAATCATCGGTAAGGAAAAAGCTCGGAGTTCCCGAAAAGGAGGATATCGTAGCTTTTCTCCGACATGAGGCTTCTGTTTAGAACCATTTGGATACTTCAAGATAACATTAAGACTTTTAAGACAGACACATACTGATATTCAATATGTTATAAAAAGTCTATTAAGACTTTTAGCTTTGGCGTTAAGATAGGTTTGGATATAATTTTGCGGTATGAAATCATTTAAATCATATCGCAATATGTCAACGACAATCTTTAACAAAATCATTATTGCAGTAGCCGCAACAGCCATCCCTGCCATAGCAATCGCACAGGAGGCAGTGGACTCTATCCCCGCACATGAACTAAACGAAGTCGTAGTCCAAGCACCCAAAGTCATCCGCAAGGCCGATATGGATGTCTACTATCCGTCGCGAAGCGCCATAGAGAATTCCCGCAACGGCATGCAGCTCCTCACCAACCTCATGATTCCATCGCTGACTGTAACAGATGCGCTCGGAACAATAACAGCTACCGGTCAGTCCGTACAGATACGCATCAACGGACGTGCATCTTCAGTCGATGAGGTCAAAGCCCTGTTGCCGGAGACGATAAAACGCGTCGAGTGGATCGACAATCCGGGATTGCGTTACAACGGCGCGAACTATGTGTTGAACTTCATCGTTGCAAATCCCACACTCGGCGGTTCACTTCAGGCAGAGGGTCGGCAGGCTCTGAATTCCGCATGGGGCGACTATTTCGCCGACAGTAAGTTCAACAACGGTCGTTCACAATTTGAAGTCGGCGGCATTTTCAAACTGACCGATAATGTCAAATCTCACCGTGATTACAAGGAGACTTTCACATATCCCGACGGAAATTCTTTGACAAGAACGGAATCTCCGCTTGGCGGACACGTTGACAATACATTCGGCCGTCTGTGGAGTTCATACAGCTATATCAAGCCTGACACCACGACATTTTATGTCTCCGCGAGCGTAGCTCCTACATTCAGCGACAACTGGATGTCAAACGGCCTCTTATCACTCAGTGACGGCACAGACGACATAATCCTCACCGACTCACATGGCTCCAAGGGAACAACACCAAAATTCTCGGCATATCTCGAACATCATTTTGCCGGTAAGCACACCATCGTGGTGGATTTCAACAGCTCCCTCTACTTCGGCAAATCCTATTCCGATTATATTGAGCAGCTTCCTGATCATTCTGACTTCCTGACAGACATCCACACCATGATCAAGGACCAAAATCAGGCTTACGGCTTAGAGGCAAACTATATCCGGAAGTGGAGAAACTCACGTCTGACCATAGGCGCATCATATACTGCAAACCGAAACCGTTCAACTTATGAGAATCTTGGAGGCGAAATTTTCCATCAGCGTCAGGATAAAGTCTACTTCTTCACCGAATATTTCCAACGGCTAAATAATGTCACCGTCACTGCCGGACTTGGAGCCCAGTATACCGACTATCTGTTTAAAGAGACTAACCAAGGCAGCCATTCATGGAATCTCCGGCCGCAAGCCACTGTGTCCTATCGTCTTAATCAAGACCACCAGTTTAGACTAAGCTTTCAGTCATGGCAATCAACGCCTTCTCTTTCAGAATCAAATATAGCGCCACAACAGATTGACGGATTCCAATGGCGCATCGGTAACCCCAATCTGAAAACCGCAAGTTCCTACATGCTGACATTTCGCTATAATTTCAACCTTCCGCACGTTGCCGGGACATTCGGAGTACGCGCCTTCAACAGCCCGAATGCGATCACTCCATATCTTTACTGGGATGAAAACAAACTCATCACATCATACGAAAACAGCCAAGGTCTGCAGAATCTCACATTTTTCCTGTCGCCACAAATCGAGATCATCCCTGACTGGATGATGGCAAGCGGACATATCCAGTATCGTGTTGAAGGTATGAAAGGGACTGGCTACAGACTTTACAATCATAATTGGAGCGGCAACGCCAACATCATGCTGTCTCACTGGGGTTTTGAACTTATCGGCCAATATGTCCGCGCGCAACACGATCTTTGGGGCGAAAAAATCAGCTGGGGAGAAAACCTGTCAATCATACAGCTTTCATATAATTGGAAAAACTGGCAGTTCGGCACAGGAATAATAATGCCATTCGGGAAATATGATCAAGGCTCAAAAATGCTGAGCAAATGGAACACAAACGAACAGCACATGCGCCTCGACATGAGAATGCCATATATAAGTGTCAGCTACAATTTCCAATGGGGACGTCAGAAACGCGGAGCACATAAGCTCATAAACGCCGATGCAGATGTCAATACATCAACAGCAGGCGGCAGATAACATATAGGAGATAACATATAGGAGATAATATATATGCAGATAATCATGGACAAAAGTCCTACCATCATTGTCCGGCAAAATCTGCGCAGACATACGGAATGAATCTAAAAAACAAAATGGTCACTCGATGAGTGACCATTTTGTGATCCGGATGCGACTCGAACGCATGACCGTCTGCTTAGAAGGCAGATGCTCTATCCAGCTGAGCTACCGGACCAAATATCTTGAAAATCCAAACGGAATAATCGAAATTTGTCCATAGAAAAACGCCTCGGCATGGCCGCTCGGCTTTTCTGCGTGCAAAGGTAAGGATTTTTATCGAGTTTTCCAAAACTATACTCACATTGAAACAATCACACCACAAAATTTATTTCTGTCATTGCCTTTTAACGAATCTGAAATGTCATCCCCGACAGAGATTCCAACCTATATGAAAAGATCTACTTCTGACAAAAATCACTAATATCGTACTTACCTGTTGGTTCTGCATTGTTTCAAAAATTCAGTCCTGACAGAATTTACACTGCAAAATAAACCTCCGTTCAAAAAATTAGCACTACCTTTGCACCTTCGTAACAGGATTATCTGATTTTTTGGCCTGACTGCCTTGAAACATCAAAACAATATAGCATCTGCCAAATCATCTTCCGTCACCTCTCCCTCATAAATGCGACAGCAAAAAACACATTCCTGCTGTCCACCAAGAGACCGAAAAAAATCTGATTTTAAATTATGTGGGTTACACTTGCAATTGTTTCCGCCCTGTGCCTCGGGTTCTATGATGTGATGAAAAAGCTATCGCTCGACGGCAATAACGTACTCGGCGTATTGTTTCTAAACACAGTATTCAGTTCCATTCTGATGCTGCCGATAATAATCATAGGCGTATCTCAAGGCAACTACGGACTCGGAAACAGCCTCGAAGGTCATGGCGCTATACTGATTAAATCAGGAATCGTATTGACCTCATGGCTATTAGGCTATGCGAGCATCAAGCATCTTCCCCTGACTATCGCCGGACCTGTAAACGCCTCACGTCCGGTCCTCGTGCTCGTCGGAGCTTTGCTCATATTCGGCGAAAGACTCAACCTCTGGCAATGGGCCGGTGTGATACTCGGATTCTGGTCATTGTTTTTCATCAGCCGCGTAGGCGGCAAAGAAGGATTCTCCCTTAAATCAAGCAAATGGGTATGGATGGCCATCGGCGCTACAGCAATGGGTGCGGTCAGTGCGCTCTACGACAAATACCTGTTGACCCGCTACGAACCGCTTGAGGTACAGGCTTGGTATTCGCTCTACCAAATGGTCATAATGGGCATCACAATCGGTCTGATACTCAGGAATAACCACGGAGCTACCCCGCTCCGCTGGCGATGGACCATCCCCCTCATCTCGGTCTTTCTTACCGTGGCAGACATAGCATACTTCTACAGCCTTTCCATCGAGGGGTCAATGATTGCCGTGGTGTCGATGATCAGACGTGGAAGTGTAATCGTGTCATTCTTCTATGGTGTAATAGCCCTCCACGAAAAAAATATCAGACTCAAGCTTATAGACCTTACCCTCTTGCTCATAGGTCTTACCTTCCTCGTCATAGGCAGCATGTAGAGCCGCCTGATAGATTTCATTTCCTTGCCGGTGGCATTTTAGAAAACCGCAATGTCGTCTTCAGCAACGGAAACGACAGGGTGAGGATAGCATTGTCTGTCACCGACGCATGAATGTCCCTGTCAATTGTCTCAAAAGTCGCATCAGTCCATTCAAGATCATAATGGTCAATGAAGACCGTAGGCTTCAGACGGCCTTTGACCATCATCGGCATCCATTGGTCGCGCCGGGTCTCAGCCCCGTCCACATAGATTATATCATAACCGTCACCGTTCCCGACAAGCGCAAGGAGATATCGCCCTCCCGGACGGGCATAGACCGGATCGTTTTCACGGTCAAGATAGCGCCAGTAGCCCTCAATCTCATCGTCAGACTGTGACAGATATTCCGTCAGCTTATCTGCTGTCCATGAAGAAGCAAACGCATGCTGTGGACTCATGACACTCTCCACCGAGAACGACGACAGAGTAAGATGTCCCCTGCCCCACACAATCAGCCGCTCCGGATTGTCGGCCGAAGCCAACGGCACACTGAATATATCATCCACGCTTTTCCCTCCGCCGGCCACATTCAGCACCCCGCTACGCCTGTCAATCTCAACACGCAGGGTATTATAGACTCCCGACGAAGATTCAAACCGGCTCACATCTTTCTCAGCGACAGGCAATCCGTTCCTGTACAATGAAATGATATTCTGCCGACGGTCAAGAATATCGCCGAAAGCACTGTTGCCATGACGCAACGTCAGCCTCAGCGTATCATTGCCTGCCACCATGTCAATACCCCAATAGGCAGGTGCAAGTCCGGGACGTTCGCCTATCCCCTCCATCGCACCGCGGACATCAATCATCGTCGAGCTGATTCCTTCGCCACATTCTATGCCGACCGACACTGACGAATCACACAACACTACAGGGGTATCCACATAAAAACGTTTGGTCAACGTCCGCCCGCAGGCAGACATTGACCAGAATAAAATCATTAACGATGTCAGAATTCCGGAAAGTCCAACCGGAGGGAGAGAGGTGGTGTGTTTCATCGTTTATCGGTATTGCCTTCGTAAAAATTGATATATGCACGGTTGACCAGACGGATTCCACCCGGCGTCGGATAATCGCCGGAGAAATACCAGTCGCCGGGACAATCGGGAATGGCCTCGCGAAGACCGTCGAGCGTCTGATAGATAATATCGACTTCCGCATTTATCAACCCGTCGGCTGTAAGCATCTCCACAATCTTGCGCGAAATCTCTTCCTGCGTGAATGGAGCGTAGATAGCCTTTACACAATTGCGCAGTTCGATGTCAAGCACACCTTCCATTTCCTTGCAACGGCGGTAGGTGTCGTCAAGCACATAATCCATTCCTCTGTCCTTCAGCAATTCGACAGCCGCACGGAAGGCTATGAACTCACCCATTCTCGACATGTCGATTCCATAGTAGTCAGGATAGCGCACCTGAGGCGATGATGACACCACGACAATCTTGCGCGGATGCAAACGGTCGAGCATCTTGAGAATCGACTGTTTGAGTGTCGTACCGCGCACGATACTGTCGTCAATCACCACGAGATTGTCCACATTGTTCTCTACAATACCGTAGGTCACGTCGTAGACATGGGCGGCAAGGTCGTTGCGCGACTCACCTTCAGCTATAAACGTACGCAACTTTATGTCCTTGATAGCGACCTTTTCGACCCGCAGGTCACGGCGCATGATTTCTGACAGAAGTTCAGGTGTGAGTGTCCCCGCATCCTGAGCATCGAGAATCTCGCGCTCCTTTCTTTTGTCGAGTTCCCGCATAAGGCCTCCGACCATACCGATAAACGCGACTTCCGCAGTATTCGGGATAAACGAGAACACAGAATGGACTAAATCTCCGTCGATACTCTTCATGATTGCCGGAACGACATTCCATCCAAGCTGTTTGCGCTCACGATAGATATCCGCATCGCTGCCTCGCGAAAAATATATACGCTCGAACGAGCAGCGACGGTTTTCTCCTTCACCGAGAATATCGGAAACCTTCATCTGTCCGCCCTTGGTGACTATGAGTGCCTTTCCGGGCATAAGTTCATGCACATCGCGACGGGCGACATTGAATACAGTCTGTATCACAGGACGCTCCGAAGCAAGCACCACCACTTCATCATCATGATAGTAGAATGCAGGGCGGATGCCGTGGCGATCACGCAGGGCAAACATGTCTCCCGAACCTGTAGCACCACAAATCACAAATCCACCGTCCCACTGCGGAGCGGTCGATGACAGCACACGCTGCATGTCGAGATTGTCCTCTATGGTCCGGCTCAGTTTCTGACCGTCCATTGAATCTCGATACTGACGATAGATGCGATGGTTCTCTTTGTCGAGTGAGTCGCCAAGCTGCTCGAGAAGCACCACCGTATCACTATAGATGCGTGGGTGCTGACCGCACGCAACCACGCCGTCAAACACCTGATCGACGTTTGTCATATTGAAATTGCCACACATCAGCAGATTTCGCGAACGCCAGTTGTTGCGACGCAGGAACGGATGACAATATGACAGTCCGCTTTTGCCTGTGGTCGAATAGCGCAGATGTCCCATATAGATTTCTCCAAGGAAAGGGGCATATCTCTCGACCCATTCAGCATCGCGGTCAACGATTCCGGCCTTCTCGACCTTATCCTTTACGGTTTCGAAAATCTCCTGTATGGCATCCTTACCGAGAGCGCGTTCGCGAAACACGTATTCATTCCCGGGAACAGAGTGCATTTTCACGACTCCGATTCCCGCACCTTCCTGCCCGCGGTTGTGTTGCTTCTCCATGAGAAGATAAAGCTTGCTTATACCGTAGGCGTAAGATCCGTATTTCTTTTTATAGTATTCAAGAGGCTTGAGCAGACGCACCATCGCCACTCCGCACTCGTGTTTAAGTATCTCCATATTCCGGATATAGATAGAAGATTAAATTAATAAATGCAAATATAGAAAATTTTTTCCTGAAACTCTTTATTCAGCTTAGCCAAAACAGCCGCTCTCCGGCCATCGTCGCCACATCGGAGACATCCGGACAGAGAGCGGATAGTGTGCTGCAGTTGCTGTTACTTGTATAAAAATCAATGTGTGGCGCAATTTCACTTGCACCACACATTCTATGATTTAGCGGATGAAAAGCAGTTCGCGATACTTGGGCAGAGGCCACATTTCGTTATCGACAAGAAGCTCAAGCTTATCGATATGATAGCGGATAACTTCCAGACAAGGGGCTACATCGTGAGAATAAGCAAGCGCCTTTTCTCTCTCGGTCTCAATCTGGTTCGCTTCCTTTCGGGCGTTGACCATCTTGGCGACCTCTTCCTTGATAACAGAGCAGTGACGCATGATCTTCTCTACCGTAACCGCATCCTGCGAAGAAAGCTCCTCACCCTTGTTGCCGGGGAACAGAGTGCGAATCTTCACCATATTGTCAAGAAGGATAGACAGATAGCGGGTGGCTACGGGGATAATGTGATTTATGGCAAGATCACCGAGCACACGGGCTTCAATCTGAATCTTTTTGGTATACATCTCCCATTTAACCTCGTTGCGGGCTTCGAGTTCCACATGGTTCATGACACCTGTCTTACGGAACATCTCAACCGACGACGGACGCAGGTAGGCATCGAAAATAAGTGCGGGATTAGTCTCGCAGTCAAGACCTCGGCGGGCAGCCTCTTCCTTCCACTCATCCGAATAACCGTTGCCGTCGAAATGGATCGGTTCTGAATAGAGAAGCAAAGCCTTGATTTCGGCAAGGAGCGCATGCTGGAGTTCTTCGCCTGCGTCAAGACGTGAATCAACCTTCTGTTTGAAATCGGCCAGCTGCTCAGCCATAGCCGCATTCAGGGCAATCATTGCCGAAGCACAGTTAGCGCTCGAACCGACAGCACGGAACTCAAAACGGTTTCCTGTAAAGGCGAATGGCGAGGTACGGTTACGGTCAGTGTTGTCAATCATAATTTCGGGAATCTGAGCCACTCCGAGGTTGAGCTCTTCTTTTCCTGCGAGAGCAATCAGATCATCCTTATCCGAATTCTTGATTTTGTTTATGATTTCCGAAAGCTGGCTTCCGGCGAAAATCGAGATGATTGCAGGGGGCGCTTCATTGGCACCGAGACGATGGCAGTTTGTAGCCGACATAATTGAAGCCTTAAGAAGTGCGTTGTGACGGTGCACGGCAGCCATGACATTGGCAACAAACGTGATGAACTGAAGGTTTTCCTTCGGGGTCTTGCCGGGTGCGAAAAGGAGCGTGCCGGTATCAGTGCCGAGACTCCAGTTATTGTGCTTTCCTGAACCGTTGATTCCGGCAAATGGCTTTTCGTGGAGAAGGACACGGAAATTATGACGACGCGCAACCTCGCTCATAAGCGACATGATGAGCATGTTGTGGTCATTGGCAAGGTTGGTTTCCTCAAAAATCGGAGCAAGCTCAAACTGGTTTGGAGCAACCTCGTTGTGGCGGGTCTTGGCCGGAATACCAAGTTTGTGAGCCTCGATCTCAAGATCGAGCATGAAAGCCTCGACACGCGAAGGAATAGCACCGAAATAGTGATCCTCAAGCTGCTGGTTCTTCGCCGACTCATGGCCCATGAGCGTACGGCCTGTCAACACGAGGTCTGGACGCGCTGCATAGAGAGCCTCGTCAACGAGGAAATATTCCTGCTCCCAGCCGAGATTCGAAATGACATGGTTTACTTTCGGGTCGAAATAGCGGGCAACGGCCGTACCGGCTTTGTCGACAGCGGAAAGCGCGCGCAGAAGCGGAGTCTTATAGTCGAGCGACTCTCCTGTATATGAAATGAAGATTGTCGGGATACAAAGTGTATTATCCATCAGGAAGGCAGGCGACGAAATATCCCATGCCGAATATCCGCGGGCCTCGAAAGTGTTACGGATACCGCCATTGGGGAAGCTTGACGCGTCCGGTTCCTGCTGGACAAGGAGTTTACCTGAAAATTCCTCCACCATGCCACCTTTGCCGTCATGCTCCACGAAGCCGTCATGTTTCTCGGCTGTGGTCTCGGTCAGAGGCTGAAACCAGTGGGTGTAGTGACGGGCACCATTGTCGATGGCCCAGCGTTTCATACCTTCGGCCACACTGTCGGCTACCTTGCGCGACAGCGGCTCTTTGTTGTCAATGGCGTTGATGAGGGCTTTATAGGTATCAATCGGAAGATACTCATACATCTTGGCACGGTTGAACACTTTGCTTGCATAGTACTCTTGCGGACGTGCTTTAGGAATATCAACAGGAACTGCTTTGCGGTTGGAAGCCTCTTCAACAACTTTGAACCTTAAACTTGACATAATGTGTTGGGATTAAGAAATTATGGTAACTTTTACTTATTTGCTTTATATATTCTTATGATTTTCCTGTGAGACGGTCGACACAACGGCGCGTATTTTCGTGGGTATTGAATGCCGTCAGACGGAAATAGCCTTCCCCCGAAGGTCCGAAACCGCTGCCGGGAGTGCCTACTATATGATAGCGTTCAAGCAGATGATCAAAAAATTCCCACGACGACATGCCGTCAGGAGTCTTTAGCCATACATAGGGGGAATTTACACCGCCAACGACCTCATAGCCGGCCTCTGCCAGTCCGACGCGAAGCATCCGGGCGTTTTCAAGATAATAATCAATACTTTCCTTAACCTGTCGCTGACCTTCTGGAGTGTAAAGCGCTTCAGCGCCACGCTGTGTGAGGTAACTCGCACCGTTGAATTTTGTTGTCTGCCGACGACGCCAGAGAACGTTGAGCGCAACTGACTGTCCTGATTCGTCCACACCCTTGAGCTCTTTCGGCACTACGGTGTAACCGAGACGGATGCCTGTGAATCCGGCTGTCTTTGAATAGCTGCGGAATTCTATGGCCACTTCCTTCGCTCCTTCGATTTCATAGATTGAATGGGGCACGTCGTCTTCACGGATATAAGCCTCATAGGCCGCATCAAACAGCAGCAACGCTCCGTGTTCACGGCAATAATCGACCCAGACCTTCAGCTGTGCACGTGTCAGGGTAGTTCCCGTGGGATTATTCGGATAACACAGATAGATGACATCAGGATTGTTCACCGGGAGAGCAGGGACAAATGAATTTTCAGCCGTGCAAGGGAGGTATTCAATCTTGCTCCAACGGCCGTCCTCTCCAAGCTCTCCTGCACGGCCACCCATTACATTGGTATCGACATAGACGGGATAGACAGGGTCGGTCACTGCGACACGGTTGGCAGTAGAAAGTATGTCTCCGATATTACCGGTATCACTCTTGGCACCGTCGCTTATAAAAATTTCATCTGTGCCGATGTCTATGCCGCGACTTCTATAGTCAAACTCGGCAATTTTCTCACTGAGAAAGCCATAACCCTGTTCAGGACCATAGCCATGAAAACTTTCACCTTTCGCCTCTTCATCGACAGCTGCGTGAAGAGCCTCTACGACGGCCGGACATAACGGACGGGTAACATCACCTATGCCCATTCTTATTATATCCGTACCCGGATTTGATTCGGTGTATACTTTTACACGCCGGGCCACCTCACTGAAAAGATATGAAGCCGGAAGCTTGGTGAAATTGTCATTAATCCTGAACATTACCTTATATTTTGAATTCTTATTTTTTGCTTTTTGATCAACAGATTTGAAATATCGCGGAAAAGCTGGACACCGGTATATGAAAATTCCAAATGCAAAGATACGCTTTATCGAAGACAAATCAATGTTGTCGGTAATAAATACCGTCAAACACCTCTGTCGCGCCCCCTGTCATCATGACATGACCGTCCTCTCCCCACTCTACCGCAAGGTCTCCGCCACGCAGATGTATGGTCACTTTTCGGTCGCAACGCCCTGTGAGGGCAGCAGCCACAGCCGATGCGCATGCGCCGGTTCCACAAGCGAGTGTCTCACCTGTACCACGCTCCCAGACCCTCATTCTGGCCTCGGAACGGGAAATCACTTCAAGAAACTCGATATTGGCACGATCAGGCCAGATAGCATGAGATTCAAGTTCCGGGCCCAAGACATCGAAATCCACATCTTCTATACGGTCCACGAATATGACACCGTGAGGATTACCCATTGAGACAGCCGTGACTTTGATTTCGCCTTGTGAAGTTTTAACAACTTCCTCAACCATTCGTCCGGATTCGGTGTGAACAGGTATCAGCTCCGGGCGAAATTCCGGCTCTCCCATGTCTACAGTCACACTTTCAACCTCTCCGTCACCGCTCATATTAAGCGACAAAACCTTGATACCCGACAGGGTTTCAAGGCTTATGCGTTTGCGGTCAGTGAGACCGTGGTCGTGGACATATCGGGCGATGCAACGGGAGGCGTTGCCACACATGCGAGCCTCCGATCCATCATTGTTAAACATTCTCATTTTGAAATCCGCGACTTCAGAAGGACATATCAGAACTATGCCGTCGCCTCCTACACCGAAATGGCGGTCGCTCATTTCGATGGCCAGCTCAGGCAGCCGGTCCGGAGTAGATTCCATACAATTTATATATATGTAATCATTGCCGATGCCGTGCATTTTGGTGAACCTAATCACCTCGGCGGCTTTTTTTGCAGATGAGGTCATAACTTTTAGATTTCTTTTTCATTATTTTTCAGAAACCGATGCAAAGTTAAGCATTTTGCTACAACAACAAGCCTTTTACTCTCATTTTTTTGTAAAAATATATCAATTTAAAGTATTTTAACACAAAACGTTAATTTTCACTACTACACTTTTATCCGCTTTAATCCTGACTTTTCATCATCCGAAGCCATTTGCGAAAGCCAAGCAGGGCGACAATGGTATAAATCCCATAAAGTATACAATAGAAATTTATACCTTTATAATAATATAGAGCGCAACACACAATGTCAACGACAAACCATGCCAGCCACTGCTCGACATATTTTCTTGCCAGCATCCACAGACCGACGATAGAGAGCGACGTGGTAAAAGCATCGGCCACAGGTACGGTCGAATCCGTAAATGTCACCAATATCCACCAGATAAACCACCACAATAACAGTGTGGCACAGACTGCGGCCACGCCTGTCAGCCATCCGATATGAGTTATCCTAAGTGACCCGTTCTTACTTTTTGATGAGCCGCGTGTCCATGACACAAAGCCATAGACTGCTATAAGAAGATAGTAGATATTTATTCCAAAATCTGCATACAGACCTTTGGAATAGTAGATCCACATCGAAATAGCCGGCATCACAACCGAGGCAATCCACACCTTGGCATCCGCATGGTATTCCCACCAAAGATACAGCAGCCCGATTGTAAAGCCCAAAATTTCAAGTACGAGATCAAATGTCATATAGCAAACAGTCTATTATTATCAGAAACGAAGAGTGGCGGTGGCCATTACATGGGTCGGCGCTTGAGCAGCATAGCCCGCATAGCGGTAAATCACCTTTTCACCATCGACAACCGTATATCCGGCACCGGCATAACCATTATTGAAATATTTCTTGTCAAAAAGATTATAGACAGAAAATCCTATGCGCATCTCCCTCACACCATGAAAATTCCTGAACGTGTAGCCAAGATGGAGATCCGACACGAAATAAGAATCGAGTTTCGCTTCCTCACTGCGAGCATTGTTCATGTATTGCTCTCCGACATAACGGCTCTGGAGAGAGGCATCAGCTCCGCGATAGTTGAAATTAAACGCATTATTAAAGATAATGTCGGGCGAAAAGGCTATTGGCGTGTCGCCGAGAGAGAACGAAATAGGATTTGTCCACTCATCCTCATAAATGTATTCCACAAAATTCTTTATGCGGTTGCGCGAAAGGGTGAGATTGCAAGTCCAGTCAAACCATACGCAAGGCTTGAAAGCTCCCTGTAGCTCCACTCCCGCCCGATATGAATCAGGAACGTTGACGCTGATCGGATTGCCTGTGTCGGAGAGTTCGCCTGTCGCCACAAGCTGGTCCTTATATAACATGTAATACAGGTTGATTCCTACAGAAAACAACTTGCGGTTAAAGGTATAGCCAAGCTCGAAATCGTTCATCCGCTCCGACTCGGGACGATGAACCGGATCGCCGTCGGTAAAGTTATCGCGCGTAGGTTCTTTCTGAGCGACAGCCCACGACGCAAACGCACGGTGACTGCCGGAAGTGAAGTTCACTCCGAGTTTCGGATTAAAGAAATCCCACCGACGGTTGACATCAAGCACTGCCGGAGCGGCGATGTTCCAGTCCCAGTTGTCAGATTCACCTTTTATAGTATAATGTATATGGCGATACTGCAAGTCGGCGTATGCCGAAAACCGGCTGTCGATCTCATAGTTTGCCCGAAGGAATAGATTGGAATCAAATTTACGGCCGCGATTGTCGTAATACTTCTGCAACGGATCAATCGGCCCGATGTAGTTACGCACCCATTTCACCTGCCCGAAATGATGTCCGTCAAAATCAGTGACAGCACCGCCAAGCAAAAGATTCAAGCCGTCGCGGAGATAATTAAGGCTCAGCTGTCCTCCATAAAAATCATTCACATTGTTTTTCAGACGGATCAGGTCGGACTTGCTGACGGTGTTGCCTTCAGCATCGACAAAAGGCTTCAGCCCATACTCCTCAAGCGTGCGCCGGGTCTTGTACTGGTCGTAATACCCGTTGTCGGCAGTATAGTGAAGAGCCGCATTGAGATGAAGATAGCTTCCTAAACGCTGATGAAGCAACAGTTGGAAATGATGCTGGATATAATTGTCGTACTGGTCGGGATAGTAGGCCCGCTGACCGTTGTCATCGGTATATTCGCCACACGGATTGTAGCGTCGCCCGAACTCTTCCATCTGCTCCTTCGAGGCATAATCCCAAGCCATATAAGTCCTCTCCTTGCCACCGAACGCAAGCAGCCGGACAGTGGTATTATAGGAAGAATAGGCGGCCTGCCCAAAATAGCTCCACAGCTCCGAAGAAGCACGCTCGATATAGCCGTCAGATCCGAGATGACTGAGCCGCGCATCGAAGCTCCAGTGGTTTCCTACCAGACCCGACCCTACTCGAAAAGTCTCACGGTTGGTATTGTATGCGCCGTATGCGCCTGACAGTTCCGCATAAGCATCCTCCGATGGAGCATCTGTAACCATATTGACACTCGCGCCGAACGCACCAGCACCGTTTGTCGATGTTCCAGCTCCGCGCTGAATCTGGACATCCCGTAACGACGAAGCAAGGTCTGGCATATTGACCCAATAGACATTGTGGCTTTCAGGATTGTTGATAGGAATACCATTGGCTGTCACATTTATTCGCGAACCATCCGTTCCACGGATACGCATTGACGTGTAGCCGACACCTCCGCCCGCATCGGAAGTTGTAGTGACCGAAGGGGTCATCTGTAGAAGGTAAGTCATGTCGCGACCGTCATTGTTGCGCATCAGCTCACGTTTGCCGACATTCGTAAACGCTACAGGCGTTTTGGCTGTAGCGCGGTTGGCCACAACTTCAACATGGTCAAGCACAAGACTCAAAGAATCATCCTCCACGCCGGCTTCCTGAGCGGCCGCGGAGGAATGAAGGCTGATAGTCCCTGTAAGGACCATCGCCGGGAAAAGCAATTTTTTCATAATTTTTCTCTACGCCGGTATTACCCGGATCAGGTTCAAAGGGTATAATCTCAGACCTGTCTGCCTGATGCGGCAAAACGCATCCGGCCAAGACGGACACCCCTAAATCTATTAAAATAATCTATGTAATCGTACTCTTACGGATAGATGCGCCTCTCAAGGCTGAAACCGTGAGCAGAAACCGTCGCAACGGCCTCTTCCTGAATTTCACTGCAAAGGTAGTAATTTACGCCGTTATTCCACAATAAATTCACTCTGACAATCACATTTACCCGACATTTACAACGAGCCAAATCAAAATCAGGCTCTTTTATCGGCAATCAGTGTAAAAATCTCATTGTTTTTAACTAAATTTGCGACACATAAGTAACTTAACCATATTTATCCAATCAGCCATGACCGACGACGAAGCACTAAGCCAACTCTACTTCAAGGATACGGCTTTCGAGAATCTCATGCAGAAACGCATATTCAATGTCCTGCTCATAGCATCGGCCTACGATGCGTTCATGATGGAGGAAGACGGCCGTGTCGAGGAGCAGCTCTATTTCGAGTACACAGCCCTCAACCTCTCCTCCCCGCCACGAGTGACACGCGCGTTAAATTCGACCGAGGGAATCGAAATTATGAAAACAAAGAATTTCGATCTGGTCATCATGATGCCGGGCAATGACGTAAGCGAGACTTTTGCCGGAGCGCGACGCATACGCGAGCTCTATCCCGAAATGCCCATCATCGTGCTTACACCTTTCTCAAAAGAGGTTTCACGCAGACTTTCCAACGAAGACTTCACAGGAATCGACTATGTGTTCTCATGGCTCGGCAACGTGGATCTGCTGCTCGCCATAATCAAGCTGCTTGAGGACAAGATGAACGCCGACAATGACATAAACGGAGTCGGGGTGCAGATGATTCTGCTTGTCGAGGACTCGGTAAGATTCTATTCGTCGGTACTTCCGATTGTCTACAAATTCATACTAAAGCAATCGCGCGAATTCTCCACCGAGGCGCTTAACGAGCATGAACAGATGCTCCGTATGCGAGGCCGTCCAAAAGTGATGCTTGCCCGCGACTACGAGGAAGCTCTTGAGCTATATGACCGCTACAGCGACCATATATTAGGTGTGATCAGCGATGTCTCATTCATGCGCGAAGGCAAGAAAGACCCGAAAGCCGGTATCAGGCTTGCCCGCGAGCTACGCGAACGCGACCCCTATCTGCCACTGATCATCGAAAGCTCTGAAAACGAGAATGCACACGATGTCTCGGAGATTGGAGGAACATTCATTGATAAAAATTCAAAGAAATTCCCGGTAGACCTCGGAAAAGCAATCATCAACAATTTCGGGTTCGGCGATTTCGTCATCCGTAACCCCGAAAGCGGCGAAGAAATATTTCGGATAAAGTCGCTCAAAGACCTTCAGAAAAACATTTTCGACATCCCGGCCGAAGCGCTCTACTGGCATGCGTCGTTCAACGACATCTCCCGCTGGCTCTATTCACGCGCCATGTTTCCGATCGCCGAAGTCATAAAGCACCACCGCTTCCGCGACCTTAAAGACGCACCCCAAGTGCGCAAGCTGTTCTTCGACCTCATCGTGAAATACCGCAAGATGAAAAACCGTGGTGTGGTCGCTATTTTCCAGAAAGAACGTTTTGACCGTTACTCAAACTTCGCACGCATCGGACAAGGCTCGCTCGGAGGCAAAGGCCGCGGTCTGGCATTCATCGACTCCATAATCAAGAAAAATCCTGTCTGCGACAACTTCGACGGGATTTCCATAACAATTCCGCGCACAGTGGTGCTCTGTACCGATATCTTCGACGAGTTCATGGAGAGCAACAAGCTCTATCCCATCGCACTGAGCGATGCTCCCGACGAAGAAATCCTCGACCATTTCCTCAAAGGCAAACTGCCACGGAGGATCAAGGACGATCTGCTTGCTCTCTTCGAAGTTGTCGACACACCGATAGCCGTCAGAAGCTCAAGCCTTCTTGAAGATTCCCACTATCAGCCATTTGCCGGAATCTATTCGACATATATGGTGCCCAAGGTAAGCGACCCGGAAGAAATGCTGCGGATGGTCACAAGCGCCATCAAAGGTGTCTATGCCTCTGTGTTCTATTCCGACTCGAAGGCATATATGACCGCCACATCCAATGTCATCGACCAAGAAAAAATGGCCGTGATTCTGCAGGAAGTCGTCGGACGTGAAGTCGAAGGCTATTATTTCCCCTCATTCTCTGGCGTAGGGCGTTCGCTCAACTACTACCCTCTCAACGATGAAAAGCCTGAGGACGGAGTGGCCGAGGTTGCAGTCGGTCTTGGAAAATATATAGTCGACGGCGGTCTTGCGCTCCGTTTTTCTCCACGCCACCCTGAAAACGTATTGCAGACATCGGAACTGTCGCTCGCCCTGCGCGACACACAGACACGCATGTATGCGCTCGACATGAAAGGCGATGCCAGAGAGACAAGCATTTCAGGTCAGAAAATCGACAAACCGGCATCAGCGCCCTCGCTCAGTGTCGATGACGGTTACAATGTGGCAAAACTCAGGGTGCAGGACGTTGCGGAAAAAGGCGCGCTCAAATACATGGTGTCGACATTCGATTTCCGCGACAACGTTATCCGCGACAGTGATTTCGGCGAAGGCCGACGAGTCGTCACATTCAACAACGTTCTGAAGCACAAAGCTTATCCACTTGCCGAATCTGTAGATTTCATGCTGACGACCGGGCAGGAAGCAATGCAACGCCCTGTCGAAATCGAATTTGCAGGCATGATAGGTCCAGACCCAAAGATGATCGGCCCGGGCGAAAAGCACAAAGGTCGTCTGTATTGGCTGCAGATCAGACCTATAGTCGACCGTAAGGAAACCGTCGACGAGGCTCTCATGGCTACACCCGACGAGAAGTTGCTGCTGAAATCAGGCACGGCGCTCGGACACGGCAACATCGAAGGGGTTAACACAGTGGTCTATGTACGGCCGGAAAAATTCTCATCGTCAAACAATTCTCTCATCGCACGCGAAATCGAGAAAATCAACCGTGGATTTCTCGACCGCGAAGAGCGCTACATTCTAATCGGACCCGGCAGATGGGGTTCGTCGGACACATCGCTCGGCATCCCGGTGAAATGGCCCGCAATATCGGCCGCTCGACTGATTGTCGAGTCTTCTCTGCCAAACTACCGCATCGAACCAAGCCAAGGCACTCATTTCTTCCAGAATCTCACATCGTTCGGAGTGGCATATTTCACCATCGACACCAACGCACGCAAAAAAGAGGGTGACCCCGTCACCGATCTCTACGATGTGGAATTCCTGAACTCCCAGCCGGCAGTCTACGAAAGTGATTTTGTCAGAATAGTCACATTCCAGACACCGCTTGCCATAGGTGTCAACGGACTGAAAGGCACAGGAGTGGTAGTGAAACCGGAAGTCTGAACCTATCATTCCGAAATCAATGAAAATAGACATGGGTATGTGTCGCAAAGCAAGCGGGCACGTACCCATGTCTATTTATATATAATGTGTTTATTTCTGTTGGAAAGGCATCAGAAAATATACCCGAACCCTACGTTAAGGTAGATTGGATACATATTGAATGAAACCGTCTTGAACGAGCGCACGAAAATATCATTCAGTCCCCATGTGAGATTGGCGTTTACCGACAGCCGCTTCAACACATGCCATGAGCCTCCAAGCTGCAGTCCCCACTGGAACTTGCGCAATTCACTGCCAAAATCATAAGTGGCCTTGGCATCGTCTTCAAACGAAACCTTGTTTCCCGTCGGATCACCCTCACGGAGATAGCCGTCATGGACATATCCGTCGAATTCGTTACTGAAAGCATAGGCAAGATACGGGCCGAAATTCAATTTCCATCGGTCATTTATCCTATAGACAGCAGTAATCGGTATAGTCAGCTGCTGGGTATGATATTTTGTCTGTACCTTGCCTGTCCACTTTCCGCTTAGCTTTTTTCCGTCCTGAATAATCTCCATGCCATAGTTTTTCACGTTGGCATTCGTCTCCATGCCTTTTGTCTCAAAGCGGAATCCGCTGGCCACGCCCCATTTTTTGTCCTGTCCGAACCATTTTGTGACAGTTGTACCAATCTGCAGATTCAGATGCGGGCTATAGGAGTTTATCTGACGGATTTCAGCCGGAAGTGGCATGGGCGATGCACCACCGATATTCACACCGGCATTAACCTCATATTCAAGTCCGAGAATCACCGACTTGTAGATGTCGCGCGGACGGTCGGATTGAGTGAAATCCTCCTTGTTTACATCTGACCGGGCAAAGCCGTGGAGCGAAGCGCAAACCGTTACAGCAAGGCAAATATATTTCCTGATATTCATAATTATATACATTTTTAAGCATCGGGAGCAGTCTTCCCGTCAATCACATTTGAGTTCAAGTTCGTCCACACAGAGTGTGCTGCCTACAGCTCCCGAGAAATAGTCTCCGTCAATACTTGATGTCATGACTATTGTTATGCTGTAGATACCGTTTTCAAGCTTGTCGGGGTCGATAGTCTTACCGTCACGGAACACGAATGGAAGATGGAAGTAAGTCCATTCCTCTGTTGCCTGACGCTGTTCGTCCGACAGGCGGGCCACTGCAATAATATTGGGATTGTCATCGGAAAGCACATTAGAACCGTCGAGCCACTCCATTTCAGGAGTCGATTCGTAGAACACGGCATAAATGTTACACTCATCCACCTTACCCTCAACAGGCTCAAGCTTGTTTGACTCGTTCAACCGCTGGTAGACCTCTCCGGGCTTATATTTATAATAACCGCTGAAGTAGCGCGGTACGCTTGAAAACGGTGTTCCGAACTGAGTAGCCTTCAATGGGGTGGCAACCGCTATCGTCACGTTGAACTTGCCTATGAACAGGTTGCCGGCGGCAATAGGCTTGTTGACCATCGCCCCCCAAGCACCGGTCGAACGTGTGACCATTTCCACACATTTTCCAACATAGCCATCATTAGCCTGAAATGTCGGATAGGTTTCAGGAGGCTTCGTTCCGTTGGTCATGGCAAACCCGGCATTGCCGCTCGCCCATATCATGGTGTCGCGCTGATGGGTTGATTCATTGATGCTGACATCAAGGAACTCATCATACTTTCCACCCTGCATCGAATTGACGATTCTCACATCCTCAAATCCATATTTCAGGTTTATAGCATTGTTGCGCTGCACGGTGACTGTGTAAGCCTTGCTCCATTCACCGTCCTCCGAAGTCACAACGTAGGTCTGCGGCTCGGTGAAATCACGCTCTGTACCGCTCGCGGGCTGAATGGTAGCTCCCGGCGTAAGCTCGAACTCAGGTGCAAGCTCTGTTATGTTGACATAATTTTTCACAATAAGTGTGACACGGTCATTCTCGATGATAGGCGTACGGTTAAGCGCATCATCGGGCAACACGACACCGACGATATCACACTCAGCATTGAGGGGCTCTTTTTTTATGCACGATGCCATAGCCAACATCATGCCAAGCACTAAAAGCCAGTTGATTAATTTCATATTCTGATTGGATTTTATTCGAGCCGGACACCGCAAAACCGACACGACCCGCATTCCAGACACCGGCAGAGCCGCAATAAACACAAAAGATGGTCGACGATTTCCGATAGTTCGGCAATATCGTTACAAAATTACGAAAAAACACATATAGATATGCAATTTGTGCCATTTTTTCATCATAAATTGGGCATTTCCGCCAAAAAATTATCAAAAAATATCTAATTTTAGGGAGAATTGTAAATAATCATTAACTTTGCAGCGGAAATTTATTAAATCTGATTCATTTCCATATAGTACACATTTCTTGAATGTCTGATTTTTACGCAATACATTTCTCCCACAGTGTCCGTAAAATCTCTCTTGTTTCCAACTCTTAATAGACAAATCAATTATAATCACTGATTTTATGAAATTACTTTACAAAACCTTGCTCAGCACCATGCTGGTAAGCCCTCTGTGTGTCAATATATACGCACAGCAGCAAATTCCAAACTCAGACTTCGAAGGCGGATGGACAGATTGTGTTCCTTGGACATTCTATGTCAGCCAAGGCGAAGAAGGCAGATACGGAGAGATAAGCGAAGTTGTAGCGGGCAAGAACCCGAACGGATGGGTCATCTCCAATGTCGCCGGTATGACTTCTTATTACGACGGCTTGGCAAGCGGACTCGGTGCTACCGTGGTTGGTGATTCTGTAGAAGGCTTCAATTCAAACAGCGCTGTTAAACTGACCAATACCCCCAACCCCTTCATGGATGCCCAGATTGTTCCCGGCTACGTGACACTCGGAACAACATGGTCCACAGCATATCCCGGGTTCGACGTCTCAGCCGGTGGAATGGTAATCAACAACAGTGACGGTGGCTCTTTCGGCGGCATCGAATTCAACGGACGCCCCACAGGCATCGAATTCATGTACAAACGCAGCCGCGGAGAAGACAAACCAGCTGAAAAATCTACAGTCGTAGCATATCTATGGAAGGGTCACTGGACTCAGAAAGATGTACCGGCCGTGGTTTATATGGCAGGAGAGCCTGTATGCGCTGATATGACAGACCGCGACCGCTGCATTCTTGGAATGGATATGACCGGCTGTCAGGGCGGCGAAGTCAGCAAGAGCGACGATGCCGAACTTATCGCCGTGATTAATGCTGAAATCACCGAAGATGCTTCTGAATGGACTAAATTCTCTGCCACATTTGACTACAAGTCAGATGCGACCCCTGAAATGATTAACATCATCATCGCTGCCGGCGACTACTTCGGAGGAGCATCCGTAGTCGGCAAAGACAACTCAATCACCGTTGACGATGTAAAACTCATCTATGCCGAAAATGACAAGAATGTCTACTCAGGCGTGCTGAATATCGACATGATGGGCAATGCTCTTGCCACCAATAAGCCTGCGACCATCGAAATCACACCTGCAGGAGAAGGCAAGTGCACATTCACTCTCCCGAATTTCGTGCTTGAAATGCCCGGAGCAGAACCTATGGTTCTCGGCGATATCGTGGTTAACGATGTCACCACTTCAGAAGAAAACGGAACGACTGCCTACAATGGCGAGGTAAAAGGCTTGCAGCTTGCCGGTGGCTCAATTGTCGCCGATGTGACACTCAACGGTACTATCTCAGGCAACAACGTAGTGATGAATATTGATGTAATGTGGTCTGGAATTCCTATCAAGGTAACCTTCACTTCCACAACTTCAGGCATCAACGACATCAACGCCGATCTCAACGCACCAGTTGAATATTTCAACATTCAGGGTATGCGCGTCGACGCCGACAACATGACCCCCGGCATCTACGTAAAGCGTCAGGGCAACAAAGTCAGCAAGATTCTTGTGAAATAAATCACACACATAATCTTCAAATAAAAAACGCTGCGACATCACGAATGGATGTCGCAGCATTTTTTTTATTGCACATGCAGGAGACCCCTACGAAAAATAAACTCCGTCTGCTTCTCACGAGGCCGACGGAGTAATTCTGTTTAAACACTTAGCATAATTAACGAATAATCTTCACTTAAATACGTGATATTATCACAATCCAAAAACTGATTAAAATTTTACACATTGCAAAGTTAGCCCATTGTCAAGCACAAAGAATGCACTTTATCGTATCTTCTAAAATGAATCTCAAAATATTTTATAATATATCGCTGATTTAAAGCACATTTCAAACCATGTCTTTTCTTTTTTATATAAACTACAGTACAACTTCAAACTTAACAAACAGCATATCTTATATAACATTTAATGCACCTGCCGGCATTTGCGCGAATAACCAAAACCCTCAACCCGACCCGTAGGCCAAGTCTGCAACCGCCATGACAGATTGGAGTCCGGCTCCGCGATGCTGTAAACACACATAAACAGGTCTGGTCGCATCTCAGCTTGACCCAAATAAAAAAGAGCGGCCTTCATCACGAGGACAGCTCTCAACAGAATCTAACGTAGTTTAAAATAGTTCTTCTAAATCTAACGAAAAACAAATCTTTAATACCTATTACATCTAAATCTTACCTATGTTTATTTTATAATCTCTTTGTGGAAAGTATCAATGGTGATTTTAATATTATAACGCAAAGATATAGGCTTTTTCATCCCGACGCAATAGCCCCACGGCCAAATATAACTCATAAAGCGACTTTTACAAATATTAAAGACTATGAATCAATCAATTGACCCATAGCCTTACTTGCTTAAATATAAGTGGCATCAAAGGCGTTAAAAGCTCATGATACAATATTCTGACACATATAATAAATATGGAATCATTCGATAATACCGATTTTCATGACATCGGCATCAAATGTATCGCGACGGATAGCCTTGTTCCGTAGTTTGTTTCGATAGGTATAGACCGTATTTAGAGTAACACCCAGAAAACGCGCAACCTGAGCAGTGTCGTCAACGCCAAGACGCGTAAAGGCAAGCACGCGGAGTTCGGTTGTAAGCACATTTTTCGCCGGTGTCACAACGCGCTTTTCCGGTGCGAGAAGAGCATTCACGTCATTGATAAACGTAGGATAGATTGCAAGAAAGGCATCATCGAAAATGTCGTCAAACTTCTTTCGCTGCTCATCAATCATCTTTCCGCTCTTGATGATATTGAGCAGATCGTCGACCTGACCGGCGGCAAGCTTGCGACGGGTGATGCGGTTAAACTCTTCAAGCCCCTCCATATAGCTTGATGAAAGGTTCATGAATTCTGAGATATAAGCCTCTTTCGACTGGTTGGCCTTTGCAAGCTGCTGTTTGATCCGTTCAAGTTCCCGGGTGCGCCGTCGCTTGCTGCGATAAAGATTCCAAAGCAGCAGAGCTACTCCACACAGACACACGATAAGCCCTACGAGCATTATGAATGTCGTACGCTCCTGCTCGCGCAACGCCTGCGACACAGGCATCAGAGCTGCCGAAATCATCATACTGTTTGTCTTGGCCCCTCCGGCCAACGCCTCTTCAAGCGCTACCGAAAGATAATTATGCGCTCTTGCAAGATCACCCGCATCATAAAGAGCCACGCCAAGACGGATGAGAGCTGTCCCATGCCTATCGCCCGCACGCACATCGCGCAAAGCGGCCTTGGCAAGGTTGGAAACAGCCTCGTCGGTTGCTCCAAGCACACACTGACGGCCTCCGAGTGCAGTCAGAACCATCGAATAATTCCCATAGCTTTCAGGGATTTCCTCTGAAAGATCCATGAGACAGGCAAGAAACATTGCATCATTGCCCTGTGCGAAATACATCATCGCAAGATTAAGCCTCGCATCATATGAATCCGTTGGAAGTGCGGACTGCAGCTCCTTGGCATATTTAAAACCCGGCTTTATATAATTGTCGCGCATTGCCGTCCCTTCAAACACCTCTGCCATTGTATAGTAGAGATTTCTGCCAACCTCATAAAATAAGGCTCTGTTTTCCGGATATACGCCTGATTGTGCCACATTAACTATATCATTCATCGCGTCGGGTGTCGAGCTGAGTTTACACAACTCAGTCGCGCGCTTGATGAGGAAACGCTGGGCCATGACGGAATCACCGACAGACATAGCAGCCTTAAAGCCTTGCGAAAACATGACTATTGCTGAATCGGCATTCAGGCCGCCTTGGAGATCGCCGAGTTCGAGATAACGGCTCACCGGCCCGAGCGAATCGGCGAGCAACAGGACTTTTACGGAATCAGCCTTATTCTGACGCTTTGATGTATAGTCATTACGACGCGTAAGTTCACTATCCAGCTGTTCAAGCAGTTCACTGCTATCAGACAGACGGGTCTCAGAAGCCGATATTGGAAAAACGGCTGACAAAATTACAATTATACCGATGACAAAGCCTTTCATTCGGAATGTAGAGATGTTACTATTAAACCAAGCCTAAAGATTATCCGGAGACAGACCATCCACGGATTTCAGGCCGGTGCGGTGTGAGGGTTACTGATTGTGATAAATGTAAAGAGAAGAATAAGAGGTTCGAGGCAAAATGTCTACAAATGTATCATTAAAAAACGTCCCTGCCAAACGGCAGAGACGTAAATTTTCGAATTGTAGCCCCATTGGGGACAGGGCGTTTTTTTAACGGAGGCGATTGTAGGAGTTTAACAGTTTGATATCACGTTTTATAGCCCCAAGGCCAAGAATTTCAAACGCCACGGCTATCGGCAATAGGATATCCCATACCGAGAAATCAGCGTCAAGCCCCTCAGATCCGGCTTGCTTGAAAAGGATGAAACACACAACCGCAATGCAACATAAAGTCAGCAGTAAAGAGATAGTAAGGACCTTCCGCTGAAGCGCGATATTACGATAAAGAAAAATGTCGACTATAAGCAGGATGATAGTAGCTGCGACCGGAATCAGAAGGCCATATTCATACATGGTGTAGAGTTTTTCCGACACAGCGGGCTGAGCGGTAAGATCATGGACTGCGCCGTAGGGGACTATTAGGAATATAGCCATGGCCACCATAGCGAGAAAGATGTAGACAGTCTGAATGCGTTGTATCTGCATAGCTTAATAGTTTTTAGAATTGATTTTGAAGTTACGGTGTCTCTGATAGTGACTTATTTTTGTCAAAAGTACTAAAAATTTAACAATCCGGCATACGATTAGTTGGCATTTTATCGTAATTTTGTCAAAAATATACACACGACAATCGAACGAATTATGGATAAACGCCCGCTCATACTTATTACTAACGATGACGGACTCGGAGCACGAGGACTCGAACATCTGGTCAGAATAGCCGTCAGGCTCGGAGATGTGGTCGTTGTAGCCCCCGACACGCCTCAGTCCGGGAAGTCATCGGCAATCACCGTAAACACTCCGCTCTATGTCAACGAGCATGCCCCGATTGACAGCGCAAAGGTATTCACTACAAGCGGAACCCCTGTCGACTGCGTCAAGCTCGCGATGTTCGCCGTACTCGACCGCAAACCCGATCTTCTGCTATCAGGCATAAATCATGGCTCAAACTCCGGTGTCAACAATATTTACTCAGGGACAATGGGCGCTACAATGGAAGGATGCACTCTCGGAATTCCGTCAATCGGTTATTCGCTCCTCAGCCACTCTCCTAACGCCGATTTCGATCCGACGACTCCTTTCATCGAGGAAATCACGCAGAAAGTCATCAATCATGGGCTTCCTGATGGAATCTGTCTCAATGTAAACTTTCCGGCTAAATGCACCCCGCTCGGCCTTAAGGTGGTCAGAGCCGCCAAAAGCCACTGGACCGAAGAATATGCCACCTATGCTACTCCACACGGCAAGACTTTCTACTGGCTAACCGGCAAACTATTCAACGAAGAGCCCGACAACCCCGAAACCGACGAATATTGGCTCGCACGTCAATATGGCACGGTCGTCCCCATCCGACCCGCCCAATCAGCCACTGACCAGATTCCAACGATAAGCCGGATCTTAGGGCTGTAGACAACACATATTTTATTAATGTATATACAAAAAGCCACGCATGCCATCTCAATGATGTGAATGCGCGGCTTTTGTTTATTTCTGCAAATCTGAAAAACGCTTGTGGCCTTTCATGAAATATTCGGTCAGGATATTCACTTCTCCGTCAAGAAGATCGACCTTAGCGTCACACCTGTCATAAAGCCGGCACATCCTTCTGTAGTCACGATGTGCCTTTAAAACAGCCGACGCATTTTTCAGATCGAATCCCGCAATAAATTTGCACCAAGCCATCGCATCGAGAATCCGTCGCCACAGCAGACGCTTCGTTCTGACACAGGCAGGAAGATTCTTGTGGAGCATCAGCAAATTGTTGCGGAAATTCAGATATGTCTTTTTAGGGTTCGATGCCGGAAGGCTTCCACCGCCGAGATGATAGACATGCGATTCAGGAATTGCCCACACCTGCCGCCCGGCAAGCCGGATGCGCCAGCACAGGTCAATCTCCTCCATGTGGGCGAAAAACTCACGGTCAAGCCCTCCAAGACGCAGATACAGCTCATTGTCAACCATCAATGATGCCCCCGAGGCCCACATCACCTCCATCGGAGTGTCATATTGCCCCTTGTCAGTCTCTACTGTATCAAAAATACGTCCACGGCAATACGGATAACCGTTACGGTCGAGGAAACCGCCCATCGCACCGGCATATTCAAATTCAGTCGGAGTTATGAGCGACAGCAATTTCGGCTGAAGCGCACCCGCCTCCGGATGCGACTCCATGAACCGCCACATAGGTGTCAGCCAGTCATCATCGACCTTCACATCCGAATTCAGAAGCACTGTGTATTTATAATCAGCCCTCACACGGCCGACTGCAAGATTATATCCCTCTGCGAAACCGTGGTTCTCGCTGAATTCAATACGCTTAACCTGCGGGAATTCATCGCGAAGCACCTCAAGTGATCCATCGGTCGATCCGTTGTCAGCCACAATGACATCTGCTATATCAGACGGTGTGTGCCTTACGACCGACGGGAGATATTCTCGCAGAAACCGGGCGCCATTCCAGTTGAGTATTATGACCGCGGCACGATTTTCTTTAGCCACCGGTCCGCTCATAGACACACTTCTCCTTCCGACTCCTCACCTTCGGGGTGCATCGAGACTATGCGCACGTCGCAGATGGTGTTCGACAATTCCGGTTGAGGCTTAATGTTCACACGCAGATAATTATCCGTAAACCCGGCCATTGAGCCGTCGAGACGGGGATGCTCGGCAAGCATCGGCCTGACAGTCCCTATAAAACGCTCAGTGAATTCTTTCAGCTTCCGTTCGGAGATGGCAAGCATGATGCGTGTGCGGCGGTGCTTCTCCTCCTGACTGACCTCATGGTCAATGTCGAGCGCCCGTGTGCCGGGACGTTCACTATAGGTAAACACATGCAGGCGCGAGATAGGCAGCGAGTCGACAAACGCTCTTGACTCTTCAAACCGTTCAAGCGTCTCCCCTCTCGCACCCACTATAAGGTCCACACCGATAAAGGCATCAGGCATCACCCGCCTGATGTGTTCGATTTTGCTTCGGAACAATGCCGTGTCATAACGCCGGCGCATTAACCGCAACACCTCGTCACTGCCACACTGGAGCGGGATATGGAAATGAGGCATGAACCGACGCGACTGCGCTACGAAATCAATAAGCTCATCGGTCAGCAGATTCGGCTCGATTGACGAAATACGGTAACGCTCTATGCCTTCGACCTCATCGAGACGCCGGCAAAGCTCAATGAAAGTCTCGTCAGTTCCTTTGCCGAAATCACCGATATTCACACCTGTGATGACTATTTCCTTGCCACCCTCGGCTGCGACCTCGCGTGCCTGCGCGACAATCTCGTCGATCGAGCCGGAACGGCTGCGACCACGGGCCATAGGAATAGTGCAATAGGAGCAGTAGTAGTCACATCCGTCCTGCACCTTGAGGAAATAGCGTGTACGGTCTCCGCGAGAGCACGAAGGACTGAAACGCCTGATTTCCTTGGTGGGGGTTATGAACGTCGCCCCCTCTGGCTCGTCAGCCGCACCTTCGGCAAGCACCTTGTCGAGATAGTCGGCGAGTTCAAGTTTTCGGTCCGTGCCGGCTACAACAGCGACACCGGGCAATGCCTTGACTTCATCAGGTTTAAGCTGTGCATAACAGCCTGTGACGACAATTCGCGCATCAGGATAGCGACGCGCGAATGAACGGATTGCCTGACGGCATTTTTTATCGGCTATATCAGTGACACTACAGCTGTTGATGACCACATAGTCGGGCACATCGCCTTCGTGTACACGCTGTATGCCTTTCGATGCAAAAATGCGGGCGACAGTTGATGTCTCGGCAAAATTCAGCTTGCACCCGAATGTGTGGAACAACGCCGTCTTACTGCCGAATGTATTCTTGTCTATCAAATCTGTAACGTTTTTTTATTCCATGTTTTCATGCAGAATCGGAATCGGGCGTTTAAACACCTCTTTAAAAGAGATTAGTGTTTCCGTACGTCCGATACCTAGACGCAGTTTTTTGTGGATCACTTCAAGAAGATGCGCGTTATTATGGGCGAATATCTTGGCAAACACATCATAGCTGCCGGTGGTGAAATGGCAGTCGACAACTTCGGGAATCGCCTTCAGGCGCTCAACGACTTCATCGAACTTTGTCGGGTCATTGAGGATAAAACCTATGTAGGCGCATGTCTCATAGCCGACCGAAGGCGGATCGATGATGGTCTCAAACCCACGTATAATGCCAGAGGATGTTAGTTTTTGTATGCGCTGGTGTATGGCCGCTCCCGAAACATTGGTTTCCCGCGCAATTTCGAGAAATGGCTTGCGCGCATTATTGGAGAGCATCTCAAGAATCTTGAAATCAAGAGTATCGAAGTGTTGTCGTGACATCTAATAAAAAAAATTGGTAATCGCTATCGAAAGCGAATGTTACTTATGCGGTGCAAAATTACACAAAAAATTACAATCAGTAATCAGCACGGCCATATAAATTATAATTTTCAAGTCCACTTTATTTTCCGCTATAAGCGGTCTATGGTCCGGAATCCAATGATTTCACATTAATTAAATGTCACAAAGCCTGCGCGCAAGTTGCCTATATTGGGATTATATTATATCTTTGCACCGATTTTCCACAAGTTAACGGTAAAATCATTGCCGTTGTCACATTGACTGACGGCAATATGAATCGAACATTATATCTAAGGTGCGAATTTGAGATCTTCTCACATCTACATAGTTGCTTTAGTGCTACTATGCGCCCTCTCGATGGGCGCATTCCCACGTCAGGTCGACCCTGATTCTGTCGCAGTCCTTTCCGGACCGCTTCCCGCTGTGACTGATTCGGCGGAAAGCATGTCCGCGCGTCCGCATTCCGACTCTCTGTCACGCCTTCTGCAGCGTCGCATGACAGCCAGTCCCGACACAGAACTGCAGTCCTCATCACGGTCTGCCGTTATGGACCGCACTCTGCTGCCGGCCGACTCCGCACAATATCCCGACTCGGTCTCTGCGATCGCCGGCGATTCACTCGGCTACGCCGCTGATTCGGCTACATCCGTGATAAACCGACACACATATGTGGCCGACACCACGCGCCGCCGACGTCTGAGTCGCACGCGAATAGCACCGCCGGAAAAAGGCTCGCGGATTGTCCGATCGAAAGTCGACCTTGACAACGCCGTCGACTTTTCAGCCAAAGACTCCCTCGTGCTCTACGGACGCAACAACGCATATATGTATGGCAGCTCCAAAGTGGAATACGGCACTCTGAAGCTTGACGCGCAGGAAATCCAGATGAATCTTGACAACTCTACGGTCTACGCCATCGGAGGCATAGACTCTATCGGCGACGCATTCGGGACACCGGTCTTCGAAGACAACGGCACAAGCTATGAGTCGGAGACAATGCGCTACAATTTCAAGACCGAACAAGGATTCATCACCAATGTCAAGACTCAGCAGGGCGAAGGATATGTGGTGGGCGGCCAGACCAAAAAGGTCGGCGAAGACACATATTATACGCAAAATGCCAAATACACCACATGCGACGACCATGACCATCCTCACTTCTATCTCCAGATGACGAAGGCTAAGATGCGTCCGGGCAAAGATGTGGTAAGCGGCCCTGCCTACATGGTGCTCGCCGGACTCCCACTCCCTCTCGCAGTGCCGTTCGGCTACTTCCCATTCTCCGAAAAATATTCGTCGGGCATCATCTTTCCATCGTTCGGCGACGACTACAACCGTGGCTATTATCTGAGCAACGGAGGATATTACTTTGCCATCAGCGACAACATGGACCTTGCGCTAACAGGCGAAATCTACACCCTTGGCTCATGGGGTCTGCGTGCAAACTCCGCCTACGTGAAACGCTACAAGTATTCGGGAAATTTCAACATATCCTATCTTCAGACCGTCACCGGCGACAAGGGAATGCCCGACTATTCCAAATCGACCAACTTTCAGGTCCTCTGGAGCCACAGTCAGGATTCCAAGGCCAATCCCAACATGAGCCTCTCGGCGAGTGTCAACTTCACTACAAGCGGATATACACGCAACGACCTGAATTCATACTATTCCAACGACTTCACCCAGAACACAAAGAGCAGCACTGTCAACATGACCTACCGTTTCCCCAACTCGAAATGGTCACTGTCGACCACCGCCAATGTCTCGCAGCGTTCACAAGACTCCACTCTTGCGGTCTCGTTCCCGAACTTCACACTTACAATGTCGCAGGTCTATCCTTTCAAACGCAAACGCGCGGTCGGCGAAGAAAAATGGTATGAGAAAATCAAGCTCTCTTATTCGGGACAATTCAACAATTCACTGACAGCGAAACAAGACGAGTTCTTCAAGAAGAGCCTCGTGAAAGACTGGCGCAACGGCATGCGCCACAGCATCCCGGTAAGCGCTACGTTCAACCTCTTCAAATATCTCAATCTCACGCCATCCATCAATCTCACCGACCGCATGTATACTACAAAGGTGCGTCGCCAGTGGGATCCTAACGCATCGGCCGAAGTGCTCGACACCACATACAGTTTCTATAATGTATGGGACTTCAACGCCGCAGTGGCCCTTGATACAAAAATCTACGGCTTCTTCCAGCCGCTGCCGTTTCTCGGCGACAAGGTGAAAATGATACGCCACGTCCTGACACCGACCATATCCTTCTCAGGCGCTCCCGATTTCGCGTCACCGTTCTTCGGCTACTACGGCAACTATCAGTATCCCGACGCTCAGGGCAACATGCAGACACGCACCTATTCCTACTTCCCGAATTCACTGTTCGGCGTACCGGGTCAGGGCAAAACCGGAGCGCTCAGCATATCGCTCGCCAATAACCTTGAAATGAAGGTCAAGTCTGACAACGACTCCATCGGGGAGAAAAAAGTCTCGCTGATAGAAAACCTGACGCTCTCACAAAGCTACAACTTTGCCGCCGACTCGATGCGATGGTCAAACCTCAACACATCCATCATGCTCAGACTCGTCAAGAATTTCAATCTTAACCTGTCGGCGACATGGGATGTCTACACCTACGCGCTCAATGCCGCAGGAAATCCTGTCAGGGTCAACAAGCTCCGTATTTCCGAAGGCAAAGGCTGGGGCAAGCTTTCAAGTACCGGCACTTCGTTCAGCTACACATTCAACAACGACACCTTCAAAAAACTCTTTGGCAGAGACAAGGACAAAGATAAGAACAACGACAAGAACAACGACAAGAACAACTCCATGGACCAGAATTTTGCCGAAGATACGTCAGACTATCAGGGTAGCGACAAACGCAAAAGCAAAAAAAGTTCAAATATGGAGTTTGACGACGACGGTTATATGAAATGGTCTGTCCCGTGGAATCTGACGTTCAACTACTCGGTCAACTACGGCTACGGCGAGTTTGACTACGACAAGCTTGAATACAAAGGCAAGATAACCCAGAACCTCTCGTTCTCAGGCAACATCCGCCCTACTGCCAACTGGAATTTCGGATTCTCCGCGAGCTATAACTTCGACACAAAAAAACTTGCCTACATGAACTGTAATATATCCCGCGACATGCACTGCTTCACCATGCGGGCAAGCTTCGTCCCTGTAGGTCCGTACAAGAGCTACAATTTCCATATTTCGGTCAAATCATCACTTCTCGCCGATCTCAAATACGATAAACGGTCATCATACTCAAATGGCGTCAGCTGGTATTAAACAAAATTCATACTTCAATTGTTAATTAATGTGACGGAAAGCAAATGCTGCCGTCACATTAATTTTTTGCTCCACTGCCACCTCCTCCTCAACCACCTGACACGTTTATCATCAACTATTATTACTTACATTTAACAACAACAGTAATGAAAAAAATTCTTCTTATCATGTGTGCCGTCATCGGGATGGCCATTAGTGCACATGCTCAAAGAGCACAGCTTCAAATCGGTTATGGCGGCTACACACAGATGGATGCGACCGACATGCACGACGGTGGTACAATCAACAACGCATGGGGCGCTCTTACAGCCGGTGTCAACTTCAAGGTTGCTCCAAGCTTCTATCTCGGAGCGAGCTACACATTCTCAAGCGCAAGCTACAAACATGAGGACGATGCCAACGCCTACTACCATGTAATCATGCTCAACGGCCGTTATGACTATTACCGCAACAGCATTGTCAAGCTCTATGCCCATCTGGGAGTCGGTGTCGACATCACTCACATCACCGTCGACGACTGGTCAGAGAACAAGGCTTACTTCGCATTTCAAGCCTCTCCCTTAGGAGCGGAGGTTGGTCTCAGCCGAGTGACAAGCTTCTTCGGCGAACTCGGCTTCGGCGCACAGGGCCTTCTGCAAGTCGGTTTCCGTTTCAATCTTTAAAAAGCCTGACCGATAAACATATCAAGATCCAATGAGCGACAAAATCTCTTACGAGGAACGAAAAGATCTCCCCGACAGCGCCTACGGGCTGCCGGAACGGCGCGAGTATCCGATGCCGGATGCCGCACATGTCAGGGCCGCTGAAGCATATTTCAGATATTGCCCTGAAGATCTGAAGCCCAAACTGGCCAAGGCCATATTGGAACGCGCACGCGAATACGGAGTCGACGTTGAAAGCCCCACCGTATTGTCCTACGCCAACGAATAGAGATAATCATCCACATGATTTTATCCACACTGCGGATGGAGCACACCACGGCCACTATATGACCCGGACAAGGCTCCATCCGCACTATACATTATCTATACTGTATTTTTCCACACGGCCATAGTCAACAGACAGACTCAAACCGCAGAATTGGCATTTTAACAACTATTATGCGTTTTTATTAGGTATAAATCTGTTTTTTCAATACTTTTGTAGAAATTAGTGCTATTAATCCACCCAATCCTTATGAGCAAAGAGGCAAAACTTGACGATGAAAAACTTGTGGAACGCCTGAGAGACCCTTCGACGTGCCGCGAGGCTTTCGGCGACCTTATCAAGACCTACTCCGAACCGCTCTATCGACAGATACGACGCACGGTCCAGTCTCACGAGGATACTGACGATATTCTGCAAAACACCTTTCTGAAAGCATGGCAAAACATCGAGAATTTCAGAGGCGATGCAAAACTGTCGACATGGCTATATAAAATAGCCATCAACGAGAGCCTTTCATTCCTTGAAAAAGAACGCAAAAGACGCGGACTCTCACTCGACGACGAGGAATCCGGAATGATATCCCTTATTCAGGCCGACACCAACATCGACGGCGACAGGCTTGCACAGAGACTGCGTGAGGCCATAGCCACCCTACCTGAAAAACAGCGCCTCGTTTTCAATATGCGATACTACGACGACATGAAATATGAACAGATGTCGGAAATAATGGGGACATCGGTCGGAGCGTTGAAAGCATCCTACCACCTTGCCGTCAAAAAAATCGAACAATTTTTCGAGGATAGCGATTAAACTTCACGACCTTAGAAGAGTCTAACAGTTAAAATAGGCAAAACAAGTCCTTAAGCTTCAAAAAAACAGACACCGATGAAAGATATATTAACAAAAGTCAACCGAAACGACGGAATAACCGTTCCAGATGGTTATTTCGACGATTTCGCGGCTAAAATGATGGCTTCGCTCCCTGAAAAGGAATGGGAGAACCCGGCACCCAAGGTGATGCCGAGGTCATTCTGGCAGAAGGTCAGACCCTATGTCTACCTTGCAGCCATGTTTATGGGTGTATGGTGCATGATGAAGATGTTTGATCTGATGCGCTCCGACTCATACGGCCTTCAAATCGAAAATAACCCCGTGATGACAGCTGCAATAGGCAACGACCATTTCATCAATGACTATTTCATCAATGAATGTGATGTCAACGACTATCAGCTCATGGAAGACCTCTACGAGACCGGTTTTGACCCGGCAGAGACCGACATGGGAATGGTGGTAGACGTGGCCGATTCAGTCTCTTTGCCCGATTCACCTGAATTTCCGCTCTCTGAAATCTAAAAAACATTAAAGTCATCTTTCAGAATATCTACTACACATTCTTCTGACAGACAAACCTCAGCAACTATTCCAACATTCCTATGAAAAAGATTGCCCTTTCACTCATCCTCGTCCTTTCCACGATTATCTTGCCTCTAAGCGCCCAGACAAGACCATCCGGCCGTGAACGTGAAGTATGGATGAAAGAAATGCAGCAGTACAAAAACGACTTCATAGCAAAAAAACTTGTCCTGACTGATGAGCAGAAGGCTAAATTCCTCCCGCTTTACACAACTATGGACGAGGAAATACGCAAAGCGCAGGGCGAAACGGAAAAGCTCTACCGCCAGACCCTGAAAAAAGACAGCAAGGCCACAGATCTTGAATATGAGAAAGCTGCCGAAGCTGTCTATGAGCTTAAAGGCCGGGAGAATGAAATAGAGATGAAATATTTCAAGGAATTCAAACAGATTCTCACTCCACGTCAGCTCTTCCAGCTTAAAGACGCCGAGCGTGATTTCACGCGTGAGCTTATGAAACAACACCGCCGGCGGCGCAAATAAGACGCAACCACTCCACGCCACCGATAAAAATTTTCATATACACGATATTAAAATTTCATGTCAGTATTTTACAGGTACTGACATTTTTTCTATCCCAACCAACATATTTTTAAACTATGCGTATCGGTAAAATATTCATCCTGCTGTTTACGTTCATATCATTTTCCATCCATATAGACATGAACGCAAACACCCCTAAGACTCCTGACTTTGCATATCCCAAGACAGTCAGCACCGAATCACTGCGACAACTGTCTGCAGCCCTCAAGACAGACGACGGGCCTAAAGTGGTGCGTGCTCTCATGGACTACTATCTTGCCCGGACGGCCATCGACAGCGGAAACGCAGGAAATGCTCTTGCCAAAATCGACAGTATAGCCACTGCAAGCTCCGACGACATACTGAAGAGCATGCTTTTCACTCTCGAAGCCGACATATATTCGGCGCTATATATGAATCAAAGATGGAAATACGACTCTCGCGAAACCCCGGCGACTCCACTGCCCGACGATTTCAACGAATGGAACGGCCTTCAATTCCGCTCACGCATTTCCGCTCTTCTCGACAAAGCCCTGAATTTCACGCCTGCCCTGAAAACTGTGCCCATCGGAAAATATTCATCCGTAATCGACCTTTCGGCCGGAGGGAAAAATAGCGTCTCGTCCATAACCGTCGTCCGCACGACGGAGATATACTATCCGACGCTCTACGATTTCGTTGCCAACCGTGCCATCTCGCTTCTCAGCTCAAACGGAATCATCAATTCAGTCCTTTCATGGGGACTGCTTACACGCCATGACCTCTACACGGCTCTTCCGTTCTCCAAATACGACCCCAACGTCGGACGCATACTTGAACTGTATGCCTCTCTGCTAAAATTCCACGCGCCCGGTTCTGCACCGTTTATCAACACAGACCTACAGCGTCTTACGTTTATTTCCGAGCGAGTCTACCAAGACAATTCCATGTCTGTGTCAGACAGGAAGAGCCGGCTTCTGCGTGAATTGTATGACGAAAACAGCTCGTCGGAATATTCCGGAGATATCCTTCTTGCTTTCCCCGACAGCTACAACGATCCACGGTGGCTCTACGCCTCCATCGGCCACAATATCAAAACATATCCGGCCTATCCGCTAAAAAACAACCTGATCAACAAACGGACACGCATTGCCGAGCAGGAAATCTATGTGACCGCTCCATCTGTCGTAGCCCCCGAAACTGAAACTGAGTTGAAACTCCGGATTTCAAACGTCGTATCGGGAAAGGTATATATATATAATGTGTCGTCGTCACTACTGACAGACAATAGTTATGCCGTAGCCGGACTGCCAAAATTTAAACCTGTGGCAGTACTCCCGTTCAAATCAGCTGAAACGGAAGTTCCATTCAAGGAAAATATAAATCTGAAATATAAATTTCCGTCAGCCGGAAACTATATCGCAATTCCGACAATCGACGGCAAACCGGTCACAGGGAAAAAGTGGTATGACAAAATTCATGTGACCGCTTACGCCATTGCATCGTCAAGATTCGAATCCGCAAGTCTATGGGCGCTCGATGCAAAGACCGGCGCACCGGTCGAAGGCGCTGAATTCACCTTGTATCCCAACAACCGGCGTGGGGACTCCTCGCCAAAGACTATCGGCAAAACCAATGCCGAGGGTTCAGCTGCCTGTTCGTCAAACGGCTACGTGACGCTGACAAAAGGGACGGACCGCTACGCAAATCCGCTATGGATCTACTCCGACGACAATAAATTTGAAGAAAAATGGTATAAATCAGCGTCCGGCTACAGCTCCCTGCCGCTATATCATCCCGGCGACAGCGTGGAGTGGATGGCTATCGTATATGAATATCAGCGCAAAAACCACCGCCCTGTAATCGGGAAAGAGGTAACAGCCATCCTGCGCAACGCCAGCTACATGGCAATCGACACACTGAAACTGACCACTGATCCATTCGGCCGTATCAACGGAAATTTCATACTTCCGAAAGAAGGCTTGACAGGCACCTTCCATATCTCCCTTGAGAATTATGGCGACGCTGTCAGGTTCACGGTATCCGACTACAAACTGCCGACATTCCGCGTAATCCTCGATCCGGTCGAATGTGACTATCCATCGGCCGGTGCAGCCACTCTGCGAGGACACATAGAGACCTATGCAGGCTTCCCTGTGGCCAACGCCGGTCTGACTGTTGACATTTCAGCCCTACAACGCACTCGCTGGTGGTGGAACAGACCTGCAGAAGTCAAGTTCTCCACCCTTGAAGCCACATCAGATGAAAAAGGCGATATTGAAATCACTCTGCCAAAAGACCTTCTGGAAATCTCTCCGATTCCCGGCGGCATTTTCTCTGTGACTATTTCAGCTCTTTCACCTTCCGGCGAGACTCAGACGGCCTCGACAATATTCACTATGGGTTCACGCTACGTAATCCGTCCGTCTGTGCCCGAAAACATCGACATCACCTCTCCGACCGCCGCAATCAGGCTACAGACCGTCAATTATCAGGATTCCACAATAGCTATGCCTGTCAACTATGAAGTCATACGCGATTCAGCAACTATCCTGCGCGGGACAATCAGGCCGGCCGATGCGACCATTGATCTCACCTCGCTTGCATCAGGGCCTTGCGAACTCCGCTTCTCGCTCGCAGACAGTGCTATGGCAGAGCCTGTGAGCCAAAACGTCGTGCTCTATCGTCCGACAGACACTGCGACACCTGTTCCAGGCCGTCTGCTATGGTATCCGACCGATAAAGTTTCAATCAAAGGCAGCGGTGTTGCCTCATGGCTATATGCCGTTGACTGTCCGACAAACCTTCTGGTAAGCATCCACACAGACTCCAAACTCATTTCCCGGCGATGGGTGAAAGCCGGCGAAGGAATGCACACACTCCCGATAGAGCTTCCCGCAGGGGTCGATGAAGCGTCTGTAGAAATCTCGCTTACCGGCAACTACCGCAACTCATCGGCAAGACTCACAGCAAAACGCGACATGCCCGCCAAAGGCATAAAGTTCATAAGCGAGTCGTTCCGCGACCGTCTCGTACCGGGTAGCGAGGAGACATGGACTTTCCGCGTCGTAGACCGGTCTGACAACGGAAAGGAAGCGGCTGTGGTTCTCGACATGTACAATACCGCCCTCGATGCCCTCGTCAGGTCATCATGGGAATTCACCCCTATGACCCAAGGTCCGCGCTACCATTATTTCTGGGAACAATCCGACCTATCGGCTGAATCCGGAATCAGGATTTCAGCATATCCCGACAAATTCCTTTCGGAATACTCAGTACTGCAACCCACGTTTGATACATACAGACGCACATTCTCAAACACCAAGATATACCTAAGCGGGACACGCTCTTATAAAGCCGCTGCCACCACACTCAATGCCGTGGCAGAACACAAAGAAGAAGTCGTTGTCGAGGAGGCCATGAGCTCCGCAGATGGGGCAGTCACATTCAATAGTGCAGGAATGGCATCTGCCGACATGGCATCTGCCGAAGCTGCTTATGAAACCGATATGGGAGCTGCCGACGGTGAAAACGAAGTTTCTGAAGAGAAGCCCGAGTCCTCAAAGCCGTTCTCATTCCGCGAAAATGAGGTAACACTCGCTTTCTTCAAGCCTATGCTGACCACCGATGCCAACGGAAGGCTTTCATTCACCTTCACTGTTCCCAATGCCAATACCCGGTGGGGTTTCCGCGCACTTGCCTATACGGATTCGCTGCTTTCAACCAATTTCTCGGCCGATGTCATGGCCAACAAGCCGGTGATGGTCCAGCCAAACCTTCCACGCTTTCTAAGGTCAGGCGACAGCGCGACAATTATCGCTTCGGTGATGAACAGCAGCGACAAACAGCAGAAAATCACTACCAAGGTCGAGCTATTCAACCCCGCCGACGGCAAAACCATTGCCGAATACACGCAGGTCGATGAAATCGCGCCATCATCTGCGGCGACAGTCTCCACAGGACTCGTAGCTCCGGCCGACGCTCCGTTCATTGGCTACCGTATCAAATCGTCAACGGATATGTCTGCTGACGGCGAGCAATCGCTCATACCGATACTCCCCGCCGTAAGCCCCGTGATTGACACCTATCCTTTCTACATCGCACCCGATGACAAGGATTTCAGCATGCCACTCCCTAAAGTTCCTGCCGATGCCCGCGTGACACTCGAATTCTGCGACAACCCTACATGGTATGTAGTCACCGCCCTTCCCGGACTGCTTGAACAGAAAGCCTCCACCGCCAATGAGGCTGCCGCATCTATATTCTCGGCCTCAATCGCATCCGGTCTGCTGCGCGACCACCCGGTAATAGCCACAGCCATACGCGAATGGACCGAAAGCGACCGCGACGGCTCGGCCCTCACGTCGATGCTTGAACGCAACGATGACCTGAAACAGATATTGCTCGCGGCAACGCCGTGGATGCTCGATGCTAAAAACGACACCGAGCGCATGAATCGCCTTGCACTTCTGTTTGACTCCAAGACACTCGAATCGACATTGAATGCAAACATCGCTACACTACGCAAGCTCGTGAGAAACAACGGCGGATGGGCATGGTTCGGCATGTCGGACGAGGCTTCGATGTGGGCGACACAAAATGTCCTTCTCCTTTTCGGCGAACTCCACCGCCTCGGATTCATGCCTGAACGCAAGGAACTTTCCTCGATGACAGCCAATGCGCTCTCGTGGTTCGACAAAAAGAACGGCGAAGCTTTCGCGAAATCACCCAAGGGAGACTATACACTTTACGTCTACCTCCGTGACTTGTACAGGAATGTCAAAGGTATGTCCGCCCCCCGGCGCAACATAGTCAACGCCACCGTACAGCGCATACTTGAAAAATGGAAGACAGCCGGAGTATTCGAAAAGGGAATATATGCCCGGATTCTTTTCGACAATTCATATCCAAGCGTCGCAAAGACAATCCTCGAATCACTCCGCCAGTACTCGGAATACACCCCAGAAAAGGGTATGTGGTGGCCGTCGCTCGACGACATGACCCTATGGTCAATGGGCAAAGTCGGAACGACAGCCATGCTTCTCTCGACATTCGCCACCGTCGACCCTGACTGTCAGGACATCGACAGAATCCGCCAATGGCTCATATTGCAGAAACAGGCAACGGACTGGGGGACATCAGTCACAGCCACCTCCGCCATCGCGGCCATCCTGTCCTCGTCAACAAAATGGATTGAACCAGCCGATGCCAAGACAGCTTCACAGATAAGCATTGACGGCCACAGCGTCAAGCCTGATAGATATGAACTCATGACAGGCTACTTCCGCACTCCTCTCTCCCTGTCACCGGAAAAAGCGGGAGAGCTAAAAGTGAAGCACACCGGCGGCACACCGTCATGGGGCGCTGTCTTCTGCCTCTACACCGACTCAATGACCTCAGTTAAAGCCCATTCATGTCAGGATCTCTCTATCGGTAAGAGCATAGCTGCCGGCGGAAACCACAACGACGGCACCCTGCTGAAAGTCGGCGACCGCATCAGCGTGACCCTCACCGTCAAGGCCGACCGCGACATGGACTATGTGACCATCGTCGACGAACGCCCCGGCTGCTACGAACCTGTCGAGCAATTGCCGGCCCCGATATACGCAGAAGGCATCCGGTTCTATCGCGAAAACCGCGACAGTTCGACCAGATTTTTCATTACACATCTGCCAAAGGGCACTTATGTGCTGACCTACGACATGTGGGTGAACAACGCCGGGTCATTCGCCTCGGGCGTGGCAACAATCCAGAGTCTCTACTCGCCGTCGCTCTCAGCCCACACGGCAGGGACGACAATAACCGTCACACAATAGTAAGCGCTGCGTAAACATGCAGAGCGAGGGGCTGTTGAAAAATTAACAATATTTTTTAACAGCCCCTTCAAATTATTTTGCACAACTCGGATAAAATCCTTACCTTTGCAGCCGAAAAAGTGTGCCCGACAGAAATCGGGACTCAACAAACACCAATCACTAATTATAACCAACCAAAATGCATTACGAAACCGTTTTCATTTTAACTCCCGTTTTGTCTGACCAGCAGATGAAGGAAGCGGTAGAAAAATTCGAGAAGGTGCTCACCGACAACGGCGCATCTATCGTCAACGAAGAAATCTGGGGACTTCGCAAGCTCGCTTATCCCATTCAGAAAAAATCTACCGGCTTCTACTCGCTCGTGGAGTTTGACGGCGATCCCACAATCGTCAAGAAACTTGAGACAGCCTTCCGCCGCGACGAACGCGTACTCCGCTTCCTCGTATTCCGTCTCGACAAGTATGCTGCCGAATATGCTGAGAAGCGTCGCAGCAACCGTGCTAAAGCAACAACTACAGTAACCGAAGAAGCAAAGGAGAACTAAATCATGGCACAAGCATCTGAAATCCGCTACCTCACACCCCTGTCGGTAGACGTTAAGAAGAAAAAATATTGCCGTTTCAAGAGAAGCGGAATCAAATACATCGACTACAAGGATCCTGAATTCCTCAAAAAGTTCCTCAACGAACAGGGCAAGATTCTTCCCCGTCGCATCACCGGAACTTCTCTCAAGTTCCAGCGTCGTGTCGCTCAGGCCGTTAAGCGTGCCCGTCACCTCGCACTCCTCCCCTACGTTACCGACTTGATGAAATAACTTTAAAAGCTATCCGCAATTATGAAAATCATTCTCAAAGAAGACATTGCCAACCTTGGCTACAAGGACGATGTTGTCGAAGTCAAGAACGGATATGGCCGCAACTACCTTATCCCCACCGGCAAAGCAGTGATTGCTACCGAATCAGCTCTTAAAGTTCTTGCCGAAAACCAGCGTCAGCGTGCCCACAAGCTCGCCCGCATCAAAGCTGATGCCGAAGCTGCTGCTGAAGCGCTCAAGGACGTTAAACTCACAATCGGCGCAAAGACCTCTTCAACCGGTACAATCTTCGGTTCTGTCAACGCTATCCAGATTGCTGAAGCCCTCGAAAAGCTCGGTCACAATGTTGACCGTAAGCTCATCATCCTTGACTCTATCAAGGAAGTGGGCAATTACACTGCTACCATCAATCTCCACCGCGATGTGAAGGTTGAAATCCCCTTCGAAGTCGTTTCGGAATAATATTTATCCGTAAAGACATACCATCCGGCAGCCGGTCCGTTATTTTTCGGACCGGCTGTCCTGCATATATGCCTGAAAAGCATATATGCAACACATTTTAACATTTTACGTATTATTTCCGATTTATCGGGGAAAGCTCCCCGTAAGTAGAATATGGACAATTCGGAATTAAACTTTTGATTACCTTTACCGTCAGAAAGGAGTAATCACAAAATCATAATCAAAGCAATAGCCAAAGATTGAAAAAAAGACATGACACGTTTCACAAGAACCCTCACCTTACTCTCAGTTCTGCTTCTAACTTTATGCTCCGCAACTATCCATGCAGCCAACATCACCGGCCTTGTCAAAGACATGGAATCCGGCGATCCGATAATGGAAGCGGCTGTCAAGCTTGTCAATGCTAAAGACAGTTCGTTCGTGGCCGGCGTGACCACCAACCTCGACGGCCAGTTCAAACTCGAAAACATCAAAAGCGGCAAATATGTCCTGACAGTAAGCTATATCGGATATGCCGATACTGAAAAAGAACTCACTGTCGGAAAATCAAATCTCCGTCTCGGCGAAATCCGTATAAAGGAAGCCTCTCATATGCTTGGCGAAGTCAGTGTCGTAGCCGTGAAAACTCCTATAAAGGTTATGGAAGACACGGTTGAATATAACGCCGATTCCTATCACACCCAGCCAAACGCCGTGGTCGAAGACCTTCTGAAACGCCTCCCCGGTGTGGAAGTCGGCACTGACGGAGCTATAACAGCCAACGGTAAGACCATCTCAAAAATTCTCATCGACGGCAAGGAATTCTTCAGCGACGACCCGCAGGTGGCCTCAAAGAACCTTCCGGCAAACATGGTTGACAAACTTCAGGTCGTTGACCGCAAAAGTGACATGGCCCGTCTGACAGGTGTCGACGATGGCGAAGACGAAACCGTCATCAACCTCACCTTTAAAAAAGGAATGAATCAGGGATGGTTCGGAACAGCCGAAGGCGGCTACGGTACGGATGACCGCTACATGGGTTCGTTCAACGTCAACCGTTTCTGGGACGGAAATCAGATAACCCTGCTCGGAAACTTCAACAACACAAACCAGATAGGCTTTACCGACAGTAACGGCAACCGTTTCCGCCGTTTCGGAGGAAACAACGGCATCACCGAATCGCGTGCGCTCGGCCTTAACATCAACATCGGAAAAGAAGAAATCATCCGCGTCGGAGGCGACCTCATGTGGAGCAACACGGATGCCAATTCGACCACAAGACAGGATCGTGAATACCTTTTCGAAGACCATTCCACCTACTCAAAGATACGCAAGGCCACTCGCGACCGTGGCAACAACTTCAGAGGAGACTTCCGTGTGCTCTGGAAACCCGACTCGTTCAACACTCTTGAATTCCGTCCGAATTTCTCATTCAACTTCAACAAATCGTATGACAACGAACTGACCTCCTATCTCAATTCAGCGATGGAGAAAGTCAGCGACAACACTGCAATCGGACAAAGCGACGGCGATTCCTACGAAGTCGGAGCACGCCTCATCTACTCTCACAACTTCAAGAAACACCGCGGACGCTCGTTCTCCGTCTCAGGGCAATACCGTTTCTCAAATGTAATCGAGAAAGAGACCTCAATCAATGATTTCATACGCTATATCATCGAAGAAGACCCCGACAATGCAGAGGACAACTCTGAACTGCTCAACCAATACACCGACAATCATACATGGAGCAACCAGATAATGGGACAGTTCACTTGGACCGAACCTCTCGGCGACGTGGCCAACGGCCATTTCCTAACTTTCGCATATCGTGGATCATACCGCTGGAACAATGCCGACAAGCTCGTCTACAACATTCCTGACGAATATGACCTCGACATATTTCCTCCTGTCGGTGAAGAGCCGGATCCGGAATACTCCAACCGTTACCGAAACAACTATTTTAACCAGAACATACGACTCGGCTACAAGAAAGTCGGCGCCAAGTCAAATTTTGAGATCGGAATGGCGCTCGTCCCGCAGATGTCAAAATCAATCTATCTCGACAACGCAGACAAAAACATCAGCCGCTGGGTGACAAATTTCGCCCCCTTCCTGCGCTACCGCTACAAATTCTCGAAAAGAAGCTCTATTCAGGCCAACTATCGCGGACAGTCGTCACAGCCGTCAATGTCACAGCTCCAGCCTGTTCTCGACATCTCGAATCCTACCAACAAGGTGCAGGGTAACCCGAATCTTGACCCTTCGTTCAGCCATAATGTCAACCTCCGTTTTCAGGATTTCAACATGGAATCGCAACGCTCCCTAATGCTCATGGCTGACTTTCAGTTCACACAGAACTCCATCATCTCAAAGACGACATTTGACGAGTACGGTTCGCGTCTGACCGAATATGTCAATGTCAACGGAGTCTGGAACGGCCGCGTCATGAATATGTTCTCAATGCCTCTTCGCAACAAGCTCTGGAGCATATCGAACCATGTATTCGCAAACGTCCGGCACAACGTAGGTTTCAACAACAATGTCCGCAACAACTCTCTCTCATTCTCTGTGCGAGAAAGTCCCGGAATCACTTTCCGTCCCGACCACTTCGAATTAGAACTCCGTCCGATGTACATGCTACAGACAACCCACAACAGCGTCCAGACCAATGCCAACCAGACTGTACACAACTATGGCGGACGTTTCGACGGGTCCTACTACACCCCTTGGGGTCTGACATTGCAGACAGACATCAACTACACGGCTACTGCCGGCTATGCCGCAGGTTACGACACCCGGACATGGATGTGGAACGCCACAATCTCCCAGCAGTTCCTGCGTGACAGATCTCTCACTCTCGCCGTCAAAGTCTACGACCTCCTCAACCAGCGCAACAACATCCGCCGCAATATCACTGCTAACTACATAGACGATATTGAGTACAATTCTCTCTCCCGTTACTTCATGGTGACGCTCAGCTACCGTTTCAACTCATTCGGAAAAGGAAACGAACCTTCAGGCGGCGGTGATTTCATGCGTCGCGGACCCGGCGGACCCGGTGGACCCGGTGGACCCGGTGGACATGGCGGCCGCGGTCCGAGATAACCGCTCTTGATCTACGCTCATTCCCCTCTCTCTTCACAAAAAGTCATTTCTCATATATTTTTTCACTTTTTCATCATGTTTGACAATTATCGGATAAGGGGCGTCTTCATTCTGGCGCTCTCTTGGATCGGTGTGACTTCCTACGCAGGTGATTAAATAGCCGTCTGGAGCTATAACGATTGTATTAACCATGCCCGTGGCAACAACATAGCTCTCCGTCAATCCATCCTTTCAGAAGAATCCGCTGCCATCTCTCTTGAGAAAGCTCAGGGTGAATGGCAACCCTCACTTGACTTCGGGACAAATCAGGGTTATTCAAACGCACCTTGGAGCAACGGCAGCAGCAATGCCTATACAAGCAACTATAACCTCAATGCAAGCTGGACAGTCTGGGACGGAGGCAAACGCGAGAGCGCAATCCGCCGCGGCAAGACTGATGTCGAAAGATCACGCTACGCAACCGACAACACACTGCGCAACATACGCACAGAAATTCTTTCGGCTTACAAAGCTATCCGCTACGAATAAATTCCACAGATTCAATCCTATCCGAAGAGAGAGGCGTGACGACACTGATAGAATCGTCACGCCTCTCTAATATCCATTCAATTCATTTGCTTGGGAAAGCTTTCTGAAATCTACAGCTGACAGTTAGAAATCACACAAGCTTAAATCTCAGTTGGCGTTGCTACTTTCCTGTAAGAATCGTCTTTATGTCATGCAGTTTGTTGAGAGCCGCCATAGGGGTCAGATTATTGATGTCGATACCAAGAATCTCGTCGCGCAGCTGTGCAAGAACCGGGTCGTCAAGCTGGAAAAAAGAAAGCTGTACACCCTCGGCCGTATCTGCCACGCCTGAAAGATTTTTGGTGACACGCTCGTCGCTTTCGCGGTTCACCTTTTCAAGATGCACAAGCACCTCGTCGGCTCTCCTGACTATCGACTGCGGCATGCCGGCAAGCTTGGCTACATGTATGCCGAAACTGTGTTCGCTGCCACCGCGCGCGAGTTTACGCAGAAAGACGACCTTACCGTCAATCTCGCGAACCGACACATTATAGTTGACCACACGGCTGAAACTCTTCTCCATTTCATTCAGTTCATGATAATGTGTGGCGAAAAGTGTCTTCGGATGTATGCCTCCGTGCTCGTGGATGTGTTCTACTATTGCCCAAGCGATTGAAATGCCGTCGTATGTCGATGTTCCTCGGCCGAGTTCGTCGAAAAGAATCAGTGACCGCTCGCTCATATTGTTGAGAATCGATGCCGCCTCGTTCATTTCGACCATGAAAGTCGACTCGCCGAGCGAAATGTTGTCGCTTGCGCCAACACGGGTGAAAATCTTATCGACAACGCCTATGCGGGCACTGTCGGCAGCCACAAACGAACCGATCTGGGCGAGAAGCACGTTGAGCGCCGTCTGGCGGAGCAAGGCTGACTTACCCGACATGTTAGGGCCTGTGATCATCATCACCTGCGTTCCGTTGTTCGACAGGTTGACCGTATTGGTTATATACGGTTCACCCGGAGGAAGCTCCTTTTCGATGACCGGATGGCGTCCCTCGACGATTGACAGTTCAAGTGAATCATCGACAACAGGTCGGTTGTAACGGTTTTCCAGTGCGACACGCGTGAACGAACTGAACACATCGAGGCGCGCCACCATCTGCGCGTCAAGAAGTATGGCCGGAATGTATGCACACAAATCATGCACGAGGGTCGTATAGATACGCTGTTCGATGATTGCGATACGGTCCTGCGCCGTCAGAATTTTTTCTTCATACTCCTTCAGCTCCTGTGTGATATAGCGCTCGGCGTTGACAAGTGTCTGCTTGCGAATCCATTCGGCGGGCACTTTGTCCTTGTGGGTATTCGTCACCTCGATATAGTAGCCGAACACATTGTTGTAGGCGACTTTAAGCGACGGTATGCCGGTCAAAGCGCTCTCGCGCTGCTGTAGACGCAGAAGATAGTCCTTGCCCTTGTAGGCGATTTCGCGGAGCTCGTCAAGCTCGCTGTCAACACCATCCCTGATTACCGGCCCCCGGTTGATAGCCGTCGGCGGATCGGGATTAATTTCCTTTTCGATACGCTCGGCAATCCCAGTGCATGGATTCAGCTGTTCGCCGATGCTTTCGAGAGCCGGCTGTCCGGATTCGAGACATATATGGCGGATAGGTTCGATCATGGCCAGCGCATGGCGCAGTTGCACAAGTTCGCGCGGATTGACACGTCCGGCTGAAACTTTCGCAATCAGACGTTCGAGATCTCCGATCTGCCCCAAGGCATCCTTCAGGGCATCGCGGTTATCAGGCGAGCGGAAAAAGTAGTCCACTATATCAAGACGCCGGTTTATCTCACGCGAGTCCTTAAGCGGAAACAGAACCCAACGCCGCAACAGACGCGCACCCATCGGACTGACCGTGCGGTCAATCACGTCAAGAAGACTCTTTCCGTCCTCGCTCATGGAGGCGACAAGTTCAAGATTGCGCACCGTGAATCGGTCGAGTCTGACCGCCTTCTCTTCCTCGACACGTGCTATAGAAGTGATGTGTGAAATCTGTGTGTGCTGCGTTATGTCGAGATAGTGGAGAATAGCTCCGGCAGCGACCACGGCCGCGTGCATGGCATGGATGCCGAAACCCTTCAGCGAATTTGTCTCAAACTGTTTGAGCAGACGGTCCATAGCCGCATCTTCGGTAAAAATCCAGTCGTCGAGTTCGAATGCAAGATAGTGTTCGGCGAAACTGTCCTCGATCAGACGTTTCTTCCCGCGCTCGACAAGCACTTCTTTCGGCGCGAAATTCGCGAGGAGCTTCTCGATGTAGTCAACCGACCCTTCAGCTGCGAGAAATTCGCCGGTCGAAATGTCAAGAAAGGCCACGCCGACATCCTGTTTGGTAAAATTCAGAGCCGCAAGGAAATTATTTTCCCTATTGTTGAGCAGAGTGTCGTTGATTGAGACTCCGGGAGTGACAAGCTCTGTGATGCCTCGCTTCACAAGCTTCTTCGTTGTCTTCGGATCCTCAAGCTGCTCGCATATAGCCACACGCTTACCGGCTCTGACGAGCTTAGGCAGATAGGTGTCAAGTGCGTGATGAGGGAAACCGGCAAGCTCGACATATTGCGCCGAGCCGTTGGCACGACGGGTCAGAGTGATTCCAAGAATCTCTGAAGCCGCTACCGCATCCTCCGAAAATGTCTCGTAAAAGTCACCTACTCTGAACAGCAACACTGCATCCGGGTGCTTTTCTTTCATTGCCATATACTGTTTCATCAACGGAGTCTCAGCGATCTTCTTTGCCATGGTGCTTTATATCGTGTCTTAAATAAATCTTCGTTTGTCAAGGCCGATTCCGGGATTGTCAGGGAAAAATCAACATAAATTTTTAACGGCCTCTTGTTTCTGACTACAAATTTATAAACTTTCAGCCAAAAATTAAGGCCGGACAACGGTAGTATTGAACAAATATTTGTAATTTTGCTTTTCCCTAATAGACAACCAAGCCGTTTTTCCGCGCGAAAATTCCGCTTTAATCAACAGTTTCCAACCTCAATATAAATCACCCTAATTTAAAACAGACACATTATGAAATCCAATTCCGTTATCTCTGCCGGGCTGATTGCCGTCGGGCTTGTGATTGTCGGCATTCTCCTGAAAGCCGGTATTGACAACATCGCGTTCCGCGACCGCGAAGTGACTGTCCGCGGACTTGCAGAGCGTGAAGTTCCGGCCGACCTCGTCACTTGGCCGATCACATATTCACTCGCCGGCAATGACCTCCAGACAATCTACAACAAAGTAAGCACCAACAACGACATTATCGTTAAATTCCTCACTTCCAACGGCATCAGTCAGGATGAAATTTCCGTAAATCCGCCCGACACTTACGACGCGACCTCAAACCGCTATCGATCAGATTCGTTCTCCTACAACTATTCCATCAACTGCACTGTCACCGTGACCACAAAAAAAGTGCAGAAGGTGCGCGAGCTGCTCAACCGCCAGTCAGAACTGCTCAAGGAAGGCATCGCCTTTTCCAACTCATATATCAACTATCAGTTCACCGGCCTCAACGCCATCAAACCTGAAATGATAGCTGAAGCTACCAAAAACGCCCGCGCCGCGGCCGACCAGTTTGCAGCCGACAGCGAAAGCCGTGTAGGAAAAATCAAAACCGCCTCACAGGGCCAGTTCTCAATCGACGACAGCGACTCCTCAACCCCATTCATAAAGAAAGTCCGCGTGGTCTCCACGATTGTCTACTATCTCGAAGACTGAACTAATCTCTTTCTATCCTGAAAAGACATTTGAAAGCTATCCCCGGACGAAAAATAATTCATCCGGGGATATTGATTTTTCCTTGTTATTTCTTATCGCGGTCATAATGAGGCATATCATCCGGCAGCTCAATTGAAATCTCCACCAGCCCGGCAATCCGTCCATCGGCACGCCACGGGGTCTGATAGATTATCTTTCGGCGTCCATGCTTGGTAATTGTATATGTATTCGATTCGCCGGTGTCAAGCATCCTGCGCATTATTGATTTAGACCGCTCGTTGTGACATGGAAACAGATTACGGCCACGCATATCTCCTCTTGACGCAAATGTTTCAAGAGCCTTTTCGTTCATATACAGAATCACGCCATCCGCATCACATACCGTCACCGCACAATTCATCCCGAACGCCCAGTCCGGGATAGAGTTTCTGAAATTATCCATATATGTTAGAAGTTGATTGGTTTTATTTATCTGACAATGGCAAGACATGAGCCTTTTGAAAAACACGGCCATATCCAAGACACAAATTTAGTGTTTTTCTGCAAAAATACCTAACAAACCTTACCAGATAATAACAATATATTGAAGGACTCAGGCAATCAGTTTTAACGGCATCAATACGACTTAGCCGATGCCACAACAAACCTTACAATCTGACTTAATAATATGGCGATAGCGGCTATTTGCGGGAATTGATAGTTTTATTGAAGGTATCAGTGGGTGGAGTTTTAGACGGGATTAATGTTATAGAATGGCCTTAGAAGGTTAGTTTCGCATTTTTTGTTGTCTGTACGCGAAAAAGTCACTACATTTGTAGCTCTGATTTACAAAAACGAATATATTTCAACAATCTCTACATCATGACAGTAGTTGACCGTTTTTTAGAATACGTAAAGTTCGACACCCAGAGCGACGAACTCACAAACCTCACCCCATCCACTCCGGGACAGATGATTTTCGCCCGGCATCTTGAAAAGGAACTCCACGACATGGGCCTATCCGACATAACCCTTGATGACAACGGTTATCTCATGGCCACACTCAAAGGCAACACCGACAAGGAAGTCCCGACAATCGGATTTATCGCACACCTCGACACATCGCCCGATCTCAGCGGCAAGCATGTAAGCCCGCGGATCGTAGAGGAATATGACGGCGGCGACATTATCCTTAACGCCTCTGCCGGAATAACACTCAGCCCCACTCAGTTCCCCGAGCTTCTCAACTACGTCGGACAGGATCTCATTGTAACCGACGGCAACACTCTCCTCGGAGCTGACGACAAGGCAGGCATTGCCGAAATCATCACCGCAGTCGACCACCTCATCAAGCACCCCCACATCAAGCACGGCGACATACGCATAGCGTTCAATCCGGACGAAGAAATCGGACAGGGCGCACATAAATTCGATGTCGACCTATTCGGCGCCGACTGGGGTTATACTATGGACGGCGGAGAAATCGGCGAACTCGAATATGAAAACTTCAACGCCGCAGTGGCCAAAATCACCTTCAAAGGCCGCAACGTCCATCCCGGCTACGCCAAACACAAGATGATCAACTCAATCCGCATAGCCAACCAGTTTGTCATAATGCTCCCGCGCTGGGAGACCCCCGAACACACCGGAGGCTACGAGGGTTTCTATCATCTCATATCATTCGAAGGCTCGGTAGAGGAAACGGTGCTCACCTACATTGTCCGCGACCATGACCGCGACCGTTTCGAACGCCGCAAAAAGGAACTTGAGCACCTCACCCGCAAAATCAACAACGAATTCCCCGACTGCGCGTCAATCGAAATCAAGGATCAGTATTACAACATGCGTGAGAAAATCGAGCCTGTCATGCACATCATTGACGTAGCCGTACAGGCAATGAAAAATGTCGATGTCACCCCCAAAGTGCAGCCGATTCGCGGTGGGACAGACGGTGCCCAGCTCTCGTTCAAGGGACTTCCCTGCCCCAACATCTTTGCGGGAGGTCTTAATTTCCACGGCCGTTATGAATTCGTGCCCATCCCCTCGATGGAAAAGGCCACGCAGGTGATTGTCGAGATTGCCCGTCTCGTCGCCGAGAAATAAAATTCACCCGTTAGATAATTGAAGACACTTGTAATAGTCACTGGTCCGACCGCAAGCGGAAAGACCTCACTCGCCATAGAGCTGGCCGAATCACTCGACACTGAAATAGTGTCGGCTGATTCGCGCCAGCTTTTTCGCGGGCTGCCGATAGGTACAGCCGCACCGACTCCCGCCGAACTCGCCCGCGTCCGTCATCACCTCGTTGGAGTCCTCGACCTCCATGACTACTATTCGGCGGCCATGTTCGAGGAGGACGCACTCAGGATTCTCAATGAAATCTGGACACGGAGCGACTACGCAGTGATGTGTGGCGGCTCGATGATGTATATCGACGCTATCACACGTGGCATCGACGAACTGCCCACAATCTCACCGGCCACACGTGCCGAAGCTATGGCCATATACGACAACGGCGGTCTCGAAGCCTTGTGCAGCTGTCTCGAAAAGCTCGATCCCGACTATCTTGCAACGGCCGACCGCTCCAACCACAAGCGCCTCGTCCACGCCATTGAAATCTGCATGGAGGCCGGAGTACCCTACTCGACCCTGCGCACAGGCCGTAAAAAGGAACGTCCCTTCCGCATAGTCAAACTCGCCATCAACCGTGAGCGCCAGCAGCTGTTTGACAGAATCAACAGCCGAGTCGGAACCATGATTTCCGAAGGACTCGAAGACGAAGCCCGTGAACTCTTCCACCTCCGGCATCTCAACTCCCTCAACACCGTCGGCTACAAAGAGCTGTTTGCCATGATGGAAGGGAAAATGGACCGCGACACGGCAATAGCCCGCATAGCCAAAAACACCCGCGTATATGCAAAAAAACAGCTGCTCTGGCTGTCGAAAGACCCTGATGTCAGACTGCTCGACCCGACGCAACCGCTTATGGAGCAAGCGTTAAGATTTATTAAATAGCACGATGGAGCTAAACTAATCTTTTTTCATTAATTTTGCGCTCAGTTTTTTGCACGAATCTCTCCGTAATGTGCACAAGTCAAACATTAAACAACCACATAATAAAGACATCTACATGAAAGCCCGCGATTGCCTTAATTTATATTTTCAGGACGCAGTCAAAGAATACTGGGAGCTCCCGGCCTTTACGGACTTCGGCGGCATCACCCTCACCTACAAGGATGTAGCCCGCAAAATAGCAAAACTTCATCTCCTCTACGAAGCTGCCGGCATCCGTCCGGGCGACAAAGTGGTGTTGTGTTCAAAAAACAATTCAATGTGGTGTGTGGCCTTCATCGGCACACTCGCCTATGGAGCGGTCATAGTCCCCATACTTCCCGATTTCAAATCTGACAACATCCAGCATCTCATCAACCACAGCGAGGCAAAACTCGCCATAATCGACGAAAACATCTGGGAAGACCTCAACCCTGAAAGCATGCCGACGCTTCTTGGCGCTCTGTCGGTGAAAGACTACTCGCTGATTGTCAGCAATGACGAGAAACTCACCTACGCACGTGGCCACCTAAACGAGCTCTTCGGCCAGCGCTATCCCGACCGCTTCACACCAAACGATGTCGTCTATCACGTCGACTCTAAAGACGAACTCTGCCTGATCAGCTACACTTCAGGATCTACAGGATTCTCTAAGGGAGTGATGCTCCCCTACCGCAGCCTTTGGTCAAACGTGCAGTTCTGCCTCGAAAATCTCCCCACAAATCCCGGCGACGGCGTCGTGTGCATGCTTCCGCTTGCCCACATGTATGGCCTGACCATCGACATGCTGCGCCCCTTCGTCAGCGGCAACCATATCCACATACTGACCCGCACCCCGTCTCCCCGCATCATCATGGAGGCATTCGCGAAAGTCAAGCCCCGCTACATCGTCACCGTGCCGCTTATCATCGAGAAAATCATACGCACACGTGTCTTCCCGATGCTTGAAAAGCCTCTGATGAAACTCATGCTCATGGTTCCGTTTGTTGACGAACGCCTGCTCAGCAAAATCAAGGACCGCCTGACCGAGACCTTCGGTGGAAACGTCGAGGAAATCGTCATCGGCGGCGCAGGTCTCAACCGCGATGTCGAGCAATTCCTGAGACGCATAGGATTCCCCTACACCGTCGGCTACGGCATGACCGAATGCGGCCCGCTCATCTCCTACTCGCCCGCTACCGACAACCGCATGGCTTCGTGCGGACGCATCGTCGACCGTGTCGAAGCTCGCATCGACTCCCCAGATCCGGCCAACAAACCGGGCATACTCTACGTGAAAGGCGAAAATGTAATGCTCGGCTACTACAAGAACCCCGAAGCGACCGAAGGCTGCATGGATGCCGACGGATGGCTCTCGACAGGCGACATCTGCAATCTTGACCACGACGGTTATCTCTACATACGTGGCCGTGACAAAAATATGATCCTCGGCCCGTCGGGACAGAACATATATCCCGAGGAAATCGAAGACAAACTCAACAACCTCCCCTACGTTGCCGAATCGCTCATAATCGATTCAGGCGAAGGCCGTCTCGTGGCGCTTATCTATCCCGACATCGAAAGCCTGACATCACAGGGCATGTCGGAAGAGGCCATCAACGGACTTATGGAAGAGAATATCAAGACTCTCAATTCGAATCTCCCCGCCTACTCTCAGGTGCAGCGCTTCAACCTCATGAACGAGGAATTTGAAAAGACACCAAAACGCTCGATCAAACGCTATCTCTATCAGCCGAAATAATCCAGACGGCAAATAAAACGGCCACGGGCCTGTATCAGTTCCGAAAACGGAGTGATACAGGCCCGTAATTTATATACCGAGTCTGACCATTATGAGCGATGGCAAGACGTATAATGTGAGTGTTGTTTTTAAGCACTTTAGCAGGTAAGATTCTAAATCTAAGCGTTGGCATTTTCGACAATAATTTGGAAATAAAAATTTGTTAAATACGAATTTTAGATTATTTCCGGTTATATTTAGGACAATCGAATATCCTCAAAAATGAGGCTGTTTTCGATATATGTTACTATCTTAAATGCCGATTGTTCAGTCTAATATGCAAAAAGAGAGGGGGTCTCACGACTGCCTCTCTCTCCATTCATCACATTATGCTTATTTAGTGCTATATTTCGTTTCAATAATAAATACTTTTCTAACATTTAATTTTTCTATATTTTCTCGCCGTGGGTCAAATGTAGCGGCTGGCAACAATATCCCAGTCGACAATCTTCCAAAGCTCCTTGAGAGCATCGAGTCGGCGGTTGCGGTAGTCGATATAATAGGCATGTTCCCACACATCGAAAACCAACAGCGGTGTCAGACCCTCGCAGAGAGGGTTGCCGGCGTTTGAAGTCTGGGTGATGAACAGCTTTCCGTCCTTATCTTTCGAAAGCCACACCCAGCCGGAACCGAAAATCGAAGCTCCCGCGTCTTCAAACTCTTTCTTGAACTGCTCGAACGAACCGAACTGCTCGTCGATAGCCTTGCGCAGATGGCCGTCAGGCTCATGACTGCCGTCGGGAGAGAAAGAGAAGAAATAGAATATATGATTCCAAGCCTGAGATGCGTTGTTGAACAACGGACCTGACGATGAAGTGATTATTTCCTCAAGCTCCATGTCCTCATATTGCGTATCCTTGATGAGACGGTTGAGATTGTCTATATAGGCACGCTCATGCTTGCCGTAATGGTAATCTACTGTCTCTTTCGAAATCGAAGGCGCCAAGGCATCGTTCTTGTATGGTAAATCAGGGAGTGTATAAATCATAGTTTCAAGTCGTTTTTTAGATTGTTATACTCTAAAAACGCCACCACACGCCTTTAGTTCGGGCTTCATCTGTTAAATATCTTCAAGAAATGCTTCAAGTTACTATTTGCCAATCGGAAATATTCACGTAAATTTGCTGCGACATTCATCATCCATACCATCCTGTCGGAATCTTCTCCGCACGACAACAACCTTCCAACCATGAGTTTCATACAGATTCCTTCCATATTCCGCAGCCCCTCGTTCGGCAACAGCATCCGCGACTGGGCGGCCATCATCGCCGGAATCGCCATCTATGCCATAGGCTTCACTGTGTTCATCCTTCCGCATCACATAGTCATCGGAGGAATGGCTGGTTTCAGCACACTTATATATTACGCCACCGGCGGACTGCTCCCCGTGGCAGTCGTCATGTACGGAACAAATATCATACTCCTCGTCTGCGGATATAAATATCTGGGCAAGGGCTTCGTCCTGCGTACGATTTTCGGCACGACAATGCTGTCGATGCTCATCGGTATGGTCGAAGGCTATTTCACATCCCACCCGCCTCTCGTCACCAGCACCCCGATGAGCGTCATGATGGGCGGCGTCCTTCTCGGACTTGGAATAGGTATATACTACAGCCACCACGGGACTACCGGCGGAACTGACATCGTGGCCGCCATCATGGCCCATAAGACAGATGTCAGTATGGGACGCGTAATGATGATAATCGATGTGACGATAGTGGCCCTGTCATTCTTCCTCCCGTTTGACGGCGACATGGAAGCACGCATACAGGCACGCACAGAGACCATCATCTTCGGCCTCCTCGCCATAGTGCTCTACTCGTGGCTCGCCGACAAATACATAGCCCAAGAAAAGCAGACCATACAGTTCATCATCCTTTCCGAAAAATGGGACGAAATGGCCTATCGTATCACCCATGAAACCGGCCGTGGCGCAACAGTCTGGGACGCGCAGGGATATTGGACGGGCAACGAAAAGAAAATGATGCTCGTATGGTGCCGTCAGGTCGACACATACAACATATTCCGTATCGCCCATGAAGTCGACCCCACAGCCTATGTCACCACCTCGACAGTGAGAAGCGTCTACGGCAACGGCTTCGACCGACTCAAAATAAAGAAGAAACAATAAAAGGCTGAATCGCAGTTTTTACTTCTGCCGGTCAACACATTACATAGCACTTCAAGATAATTGAAAAAGCGAAGAGGCAACCCACGCATGGATTGCCTCTTCATTTTTATTGTTCATCTATCAGAGATGATTTCACATCGTCATACAGATGAAAATTTTATTCCTCTTCTGCGAACATCGGATCCCACGGCGGGAGAAGTGTAGGATTCTGCTTGAGAACTTCCTTAACCTTGGGAGTGATATACTTCTTGTTGACAACGAGGCGGAACATATATTCGTCAAACCACTTGTCGGTCATGATAAGATGCCCGTCGTTCGCACCATTGCCCCAGCTGTTTTCCACCATCCATTTTTTAGGAGTGTCGTTGGCATCGAGATCCACTGCGACGAGAGTCATCGCGTGTGACGAAGCCGACGAATGAGTGCGGATGCGGTCGGCCTTGTCCATGCCGAACTTAGTCCCGAACAATGAGTCATAGTCGAAATTGTCAATATCGAGCACACCTCTCTCACGGTCAATGAACTTGCCGACATCGCATGAGAAATACATCGCATTCTCATCCTTTATGGAAGCGATGGCCATTTTCTTTATGTCATCGATAGGGAGGTTGACATATGTCCAGTTGTAGCCGTCGTAGCCGTGACGGTCAAACTCGATTTCATACAGTTTATAGTACTCGCGTGTAGGATCGTTCATCAGCATCACATAATCGTTCTTCAGGTCATTTCCGGCAAACGTCTTGTAGAACGACTGCGGAGTGTAGGTCTCAGTGCTCACCACATTTCCGTCCTTGTCGCGGCGCGACCAAGTGAATTCCGTCGGCGGTTCACCGAGGTTAAGCGCAAGCATACGGTAAATTTCCTTAAGCATTTCCTTCTTGCGGGCAACGAGTGCCGAAGTGTTCTGTCCCGAAGCGGCGAGCTTGCGAAGCTCAAGGCCATCCTCGCGCAGCCGCAGACCGAGAAGACGGCGCATTGTCGAGGTCGACTTGCTACTGTTGCTCTCGCCCATCACTTCAATGGGAACCACACCATATTTCATAAGATTGTCGGCTATGCCTGTGTACTGTCCACCGTCGCTGAGCGGATTGGAGAACAGCCAGTCGACCTTGCGGTCATCGGCAGGAAGTGAGGACGTATCAATTATGCCCTGAAGGAAAAGATTTGATTTTTCAAGCTGATCCCAGAAAAAATTGTAGCTCTGCGAGAGTTCAAGTTTAGGAAGATCATGGTCGCGCATCATCTGGGCACGTAACACGTTGAGTCCCGTAAAAAGCCAGCAACGGCCCGATGAGCGCTGATTGGTTATCCCCTTGCTCTTTACGCGGTGTGAGAAGGTCGCATCGAAATTGTTCTTATTGCTGTGATTGACAGCAAGCGAATTGATATCATTGTTGGCAATGGCATTGTGAATCGCCTTATTGGCAGGAGTCTTATCGTAGGCCGAGCGGAAATTTTCAATATCCGACTGCGAAATTCCACCTGTTTTGTCAGGTGTCGCGGCTAAAACCGACGGGAATGCCATCGAGAATGCAGCTCCGATAATAAATAGTGATTTTTTCATGGGCTGTGACTATTTGGTTAAATACTACTTATTTAAAGTTTATTTCATGGCAAATTTAGCAAATATTCACGAATACTAAAAATTCTTTTACATAATTTTTATTTCGAAAAATTTGGAGGATTCAAAATAAAGACCTAACTTTGCACACGTAAAAACCACGACATGGTTCCTTGGCCGAGTGGTTAGGCGCCGGTCTGCAAAACCGTTTACAGCAGTTCGAATCTGCTAGGAACCTCAAAAAACAACTCCGAAACTTACTTTCAATCAGAAGTTTCGGAGTTGTTTCTTTATTATATTCAGGTCTCGGAGATTTTGGTTCTGACTCATCTCCGAGACCGGACTGTCTGATTTTGATTCTACATCCGATGACATATTCAGTGGCAGCGGATATTCATCGCCGGAGAGAAACAGGTCTGTCAGCTTTTATGACGCAGACTTTTCAGCAGTTGCGGAAACCTTGTTCTTGTCTTTTGACTGGCCGTGACGATGGCCGGTGAGATTGCCTTTACGGCTCTTGGCATGCTTCATGAAAGCCTTGCCACCATGCTGACGGCCTCCCCCATTGACATACATGTTTTCGAGGAATACCACATACTGCTCAGGACCGATGATAGCCTTGACCTCTTCAAGATAAGATTTCTTCTCTGCGCGACGGGCTGCCATACGCGAAGAATCGTTGCGTTGTTTTGCCTCCTTGCGGGTCTGTGCCTCCTGTTGGCGTGAAGCCTTACGCTTGCTGTCGAGCTGCTGGAGCTGCGACTTCTGCGAATCGCTCAGATTCAGACCTTCAAACGGATTGGCGGCCTTGCAGCATGCACGTTTTTCAGTGTTTTTACATTTTACATTTTCCTTATTGACCTTACATGTCTGCTCCGACTGAGCGGGAGTCTGTGCCATGCCGGTGAATGCGAAGAGTGACATTGCGACGAATGCTAAACCTAATACTTTCTTTTTCATTTCTATCGTACTGTTTGTTTTACTGTTATTATTTCGTGTTGTTTGTCTGTTTGACCGCCGCACCGTCAAACAGTTTAACCATCCTGCGTTCTTTAACCGAAATTTAACTCTTTGACCTGCAATATACTAAATATTCACAAAAATTCACCCGCCGGATTAAACCTTTTCGAAACATCCCATTCTCAGCCACGCCCCGGTCCAGCCTTTACACTAATATCTATATATTATATATAGTCCCGCCTTCCCGCGAATCAACGCCCGGCCGTAGTGTCAGGCAGCTCTTTAAGCGCATCAAGCAGCTCTCCTACAGACCTGTAGCATACTCCATCGTTTATGAAATATCCGGTGGCATCTGCCCTGACCACGACTTTTGTCCCACATCCGCAGTCATCGGTCACAGCCAGTCCCTGACGGGCAAGCGCTTTTCTGACCATATTGACATAAGGAGGACATCCTGTCAGAGAAACAGCACCCGAAATCCTGTGATTGATCTTAAACAAACCCGTTTCGATGTCAAACACCACTCCGTCACGCTGGAAATATCTGCCCATGTCGCCGTTCAGCGAAAGATCCTCTGGAGTGCCGATCGACACTCCGTGTGGCTTGTCAAGAAGCCATATCTTATCCGCAATCTGAAGAGCGAGTTCCAGATCGTGGGTTGAAAGAAAGATGGTCTTCGACTTTTCCCTTGACAGGCTTTGGAGCAACTGCATGATTTCAACCTTGCTCGGATAGTCAAGAAAGGCCGTCGGCTCGTCGAGGAATATGACCGGGGTCTCCTGCGCGAGAGACTTGGCAATCATCACCTTCTGACGCTCACCATCGCTAAGAGTCTGCACCGTGCGGCCACTCAGTGACTCTATGCCGACAAGCGAGATAGCCTCGTCGACAATCTCCTTGTCAGCCCTGTCCATGCGCCCCCAGAAACCGGTGTAAGGACTACGCCCCATCCCGACCAGTTCGCTGACAGTCATGTTCCTGACACTCAGCCTTTCGGTCAGCACTACTCCTATCACCTTGGCAAGTTCCGAATCCGTATAGTCGGTAAGTGATTTCAAACCGATTGTAATTTCACCGTTCAGAGGCGCAATGAAACCTGTCAGCGTCTTAAGCAGCGTAGACTTTCCTGCACCGTTAGGGCCGAGCAGACATGTCAGCTCTCCAGAATACAACGACGCATTTATATCCTTGGTGACTGCGACCCTCTCATTCCTGACACAATAGCCGGTATCAAGATGGCTCAGTCTTATCGTTTCATGTTGCTCTGCCATAGAATCCTTTCATTTATCTCATATACCGTAACGATGTGTACGGCACTACATCCTCATTCCGCAGCCTTTTGAGCTTTATTGCCTGAACCTCCCGGTTTCCGGCCACGGCTGTTGCTTCGTTTGTGTCTGCCGGGATTTCCCGCTGATTTTGATTGTTTAGCCACAGGGGTTGAATTGGACTTCGCCTCTGCTCCGGGTGTTGCATCAGCTTTTGGCATCGCGCCCTGATTCGGTTTCGATCGCTGCTTAGGTTTGGCCGTCGGTCGTCGGCCGTCTCCTGCCTGAGCCTGATTTCTTCCGGACTGCTGACGATTATTATTGCCGCCGTGGCCGTTCCTGCGGCTGCCCGGACGACTGTTCCCTCCCCGTGGACTGCGTTTGGCGGGATTATAGGCCGGGGCTTCGCCAAGTTCGGCAGGGACATCCTGTTTCCTCACCTCATAGCCCAGAAACGACTCAATCTGCCCGAATTTCGCTTGTTCCCGCTGGCTGATAAGTGTGACAGCCATTCCGTCGGCATTCGCACGAGCCGTGCGGCCTATACGGTGCACATAGTCCTCCGCCTCATGCGGTACATCGTAATTCACAACCATCGAAATATCGTCGATGTCAATTCCACGCGACAAGATGTCGGTTGCGACAAGCACATCAAGCCGTCCCGCCCTGAAATCGAGCATTACCTGATCGCGCTCGGCCTGTTCAAGATCCGAGTGCATCTCACCGGTCTTTATCTTTGCCTTACGCAACTCCCGGCTCAGCTCCTTCACCTTTAGTTTCGATGAAGAGAAGACGATTACCCTCTGAGAGTGCGCGTTTTTGAACAGATGGCGCAGAATGCCGGTCTTCTGGCCTTCATGACACACGAATGCCGACTGGTCAATCTTCTCGGTAGGACGCGAGACAGCGATTTTCACCTCTGCGGGATTATTCAGTATAGCCTTGGCCATCTGCTGGATTTTCGGAGGCATCGTAGCCGAAAACATCAGCGTCTGACGCTCTTTCGGCAGCTGCTTGACTATCTGCATTATGTCGTCATAAAAGCCCATGTCAAGCATACGGTCGGCCTCGTCGAGTATGAAATATGAAACCTTCGACAGATCGACATAACCCATCTGCAAGTGTGCGAGCAGACGGCCCGGAGTGGCGATGACCACATCAGCCCCCATCTTCAGACCTCTCTGCTGCCGGGCGAAAGTCGCGCCGTCAGTGCCGCCATAGATGGCCACGCTGCTGACAGGCACAAAATAGGCGAAGCCTTCCATCTGTCTGTCAATCTGCTGGGCAAGCTCGCGGGTCGGCGACATGACGATACAGTTCACATAGTCCTTGGCTTCAGGAAGTTCGGCAAGGCGGTCGATTACGGGAAGAAGATAGGCGGCGGTCTTGCCGGTGCCTGTCTGTGCGACCGCGATAAGGTCGCGGCCTTCAAGAATCACCGGGATAGCCTGTTCCTGAATCGGTGTACACTCGTCAAAACGCATGGCATCAAGAGCGTCAAGAATATCGTCGCTAAGGTCGAGCTCGTCAAATCTCATATATGTGCATTGTGTAAATCAGTATGCAAATGTACTCAAAAGTTTCCGATACACAAAACGCGCACCGTCTGTTTGAAGCCAATAGAAAAATGCCGTGGAGAGAATCTTTATCCCCACGGCCGTTACTATTGTCATTCCGTCCTTGCAGGAGCTTGCCAGAACCACTGTTCATCGGTAGTGAGATAGTGCGAATAGGGATAGCTGACTCCTTTGGGAACGAGAGTTACATGATAACCTTGCTTATGGCAGCTCTCTCCCTCAGGTTCTGCCTGATTGAAAGAGTTACACTGTAGTATATACAGATTCTTGGCCATATAGTAGTCAATGTATTCCTCATGCGTCACCAGATCTTTATTATTCCAGTTGGCATCCTTGTTTAAAACCACCGGCAAATCTTTACGCAATCTGTAGCGCACTTCACCCGGGTCAAGCAAAAGTCCGTTTTCATCTGTCACGTAGGCGGCGAAAGTCGGATCGACCCATATCCATTTGCCTAACGATTCACTCCACGCCACACAGATTACATGACAATCGTTATCCGTATTCCATGCTTTCGGCAGACAAGTGATGTATCTCGCCGGAATACCCTCTGCAAGCAGCGCTTCTGTAAGACTTATGGCAAGTGCACGACAGTTATATCCACAGCTATCTCGACGGGCTGTGTCATACGTGTTTCTTAAATTTATCGGACCGGGAGGGAATCCGTTGCTACCATCGTGAGTTATGTTATTGTGAACCCAATATAAAAGGTTCTTTATACGGCTTATGTCATCGCCACTACCGGCTATGCTGTCAAGATTGAAACGCTCACGCGACAACAGGAGAAGATTGTCTGTCGGATTCGCATAATGGAAACCAATAGTCACTACCGAATCAGAGACCTCATAATCAGACGATTCCTTTAAAATTTCAAGTTCGGTTTTGACATCATCACCCAAGTTCCAAGCATAGACCATCGCCTGTTTTAATCCATCTGCCTCAGGACTTCCGATTTCCGACAAAACAGGCTGTAATACTTTTGCCGTCTGATACTGGTCTTTCCTCATCCACCCGGAGTGCTTTGCCGTCAGTACCTCGGTCTGCCATCTTGCAATGCGTTCCATGTCTGCGACAAATCGCGGATTTGACTTCAGTTGTCCGACTGTGGCGACCGGAGTCAGACTGTCATTATAGACCTTCAGGAAAGCGCCTTTATTGGTAAAGCCTTTGAGCTTGGGACATTTGTGACGTGTATCAAAATCAACGTCCAGACTAACCACTACACTCTCGAATACCACACTCTCAAGATTCGGCAGATTGTATAGAAATCCCGGTCCGCCGGTGGATGCAACCGGGCCTTTAAACACAATCGACTTCAATCCGGGACAGTCCGAAATAAGCGTACAGTCAAAATGACCTATCATTCCGTTGAACACAACTTCCTCAAGCTTAGGAAACCCGGTGAGTAAAGCTCCCGGGAGGTAATCAGCATCTCCAAACGTTATCTTTCGCAGTTTAGGGAACATACTGCCGTCCAGACGGCCGAACATCCCGATATCGGGAACTACAATTTCCTCGGCCTCACTCGAATACGTAAGACTGTCGGGAAACAGTTCATGACCATCACGGATCGGCGCTGTAAAATAGCCGGGAGACTTAATCACAACTGTTTCAGCCCACGAAAAGAGTGCAACCGAAAATAACAAGGCTGAAAAGAGAAATTTATTTTTCATATCTCATAAAATATCATAAACCCACTACGCAGTTCCCCTACAATTAATCTAAACACAGCCTCAGAGGCTTTTCAGCCATGAGGTGATTTCGGAAAGCACGTTGTCGTGATACCTGAATTTCTCACGATAACCCCACCCGTGGCCCCCTGTAGGATAGACCATAAGCGAAGCAGGGACACCGGCTTTGTTAAGAGCATCGAAATATCCGAGACTGTTGGCCGGGACTACAGTCTTGTCGTCAGCACTAAGGAGCATGAGAGCCCTTGGCGTGGAGGAAGTGACCTGCTTCTCGGATGAATAGGCAGCTTCAAGCTCTTCGGATGGATTCTCACCCAAAAATCCGGTGCGCGAACCTTTGTGGGTCAGACCGGGATCCATTGATATGACGGGATAAAACAATATCTGGAATGCCGGACGGCAATTTTCGGTTGGATGAGTGGCCATAGTCGATGCGAGGTGACCACCGGCCGACGAACCCATTATGCCTATGCTGTCGGGATGGAAGCCCCATTGAGAAGCACTGTCGGCCATGATCTTGAACGCCGCATCGACATCGCCCATAGGGATGGAGCGGTCACCTTTTGGCATAGAGTATTCAAGCACGGCATAAGCAAGCCCGAGCTGATTGTAAAACGGTGCCCAGTCGAATCCCTCGTGATAGACCGCGAGATGCGAATATCCCCCACCCGGGAGCGCGACGAGCGCCTTTCCGTTTCCAATCCCGGAAGGCGGCAGGAAAACGGTCATTTTCGGATTGTCGATTTTGATGACTTTGCTCTGGGCTTGCGCCGACACGGCCGGGACTGCCATCGAGAAGAAAACAGCTAACGATTTGATGAGGCTCTTAAACTCCATATCTGTCTTTATTGTTTTATATTAAATGTAAGGAGGAGATTGCATGAGCGCAAATATACGGAGAATATTCGACAAAAAGAAAAGTGAAAGTCGGCCTTTGGCCGGGGCGCGTTGGCATAAGCCACTTCTTTGAGTCAAATATACGAAGAATTCCGCTGAATCCAGACAGATCTGCCGCCCATTTAATCGCCCACCCCGACATACCGGCATGAATTAAAACACACGTTCATGAAAAAGAATCTTCTGAAGTCATTTGCCGTAGCGCTCGCTCTCAGCGCCACCGCAATTCCGGCATCGGCCCAGTTTGATCTTGGCCGAATCATCAGCGCCGGAACAAAGGCTGTAAAGGCCGCGACCCTAACCGACGCGCAGATGGCAGCCTACGTGAAAGAGTCTGTCGACTGGATGGACCAGAACAATCCCGTGGCACCGGAAGATGATCCATACACGGTGCGTCTCAGAAAAATAACCGAAAACCTTAACGATGTCAACGGAATCCCTCTGAACTTCAAGGTCTACAAAGTAACCGACGTCAACGCATTTGCCTGTGCCGACGGCAGTGTAAGAGTATTTTCCGCACTGATGGATATGATGGACGATGACGAACTTCTCGGTATCATAGGCCATGAAATCGGCCACGTAGCCAAGCACCATTCGAAAAACGCGTTCCGCAACGCGCTGCTCGAAGATGCCCTTAAAGACGGCATAGCCTCGGCCGGCGGCGGGATGGCTGCCCTGACAGAATCGCAGCTGATGAAGCTAAGCGAGTCGCTGCTCAACGCCAAGTATTCACAAAAACAGGAAAGCGAAGCCGACGACTATGGCTACGATTTCCTGAAAGAACATGGAAAAAATCCTTGGGGTATGGTTGACGCATTCGAAAAAATGCAGAAACTTGAACAGCAGTCGGGCAATTCCGGCGGTTATCTCAGGCAGATGTTTTCAGACCACCCCGACACGGCCGCACGAATCGAGCACATGACCGAACGATGCGAGGCCGACGGAATATCACGGACCGGCACATATAAAACCCGAAACAACTCAGGAAAAACTGTCCGCGAAACTAAACCGACAAAGAAAAAATCAGCACCGAAGACCAACCGCACAATTTCAGTGACTTTTTAGAAGTCACACTTATGCAATATCTTAACCGCTAAATTCCCCTATCGGCCGACAGCCGGTGTCAATCGACAAACCGGCGCAGGTCGGTGAGGGAAATGCGGTTCTCATAGAGCGCCTTGCCCGTGATGACGCGCTTCATCCCGAGAGCGTCGAGCCTGATGATGTCGTCAATGGAGCTGACACCTCCCGAGACGGTGAAAATCACGTCAGGAAACTCACGGTCAAGACGTTCATATAGCCCGTAGGCCGGACCTTCGAGCATCCCGTCCTTTGAAATGTCAGTGCAGATAGCCTGAGTAAGTCCGTGAGGTCTGAAACGACGGATAAGATCGTCAATGGTATCGGAGGTTTCCTCAATCCATCCGCTGACAGCCACACGGCCGTCGCGTACATCCGCGCCCAGCACAAGGCGCTCTCCGCCATGCTCGTCGAGCCACCGCGCCATCAGTTCCGGCTGACGGGCGGCCACACTGCCGATTATAGCATACGTGCCTCCGGCATTGAACACATCTTTAAGGCTGCGGTCGGTCTTGATGCCTCCGCCCCACTCCACTTCGACACCATCGAGACGTGCGATCTGCTCAAGAGTGCGGAGGTTGCGTGGTGCGCTTGCCTTTGCGCCGTCAAGGTCTACGAGATGTATGCGTGTGAGACCATTGTCAAGAAAAAGTTTCGCCATATCGACCGGCGATGCACCGTAGTCGGTACAGCGGTCATAATCGCCTTGGCTGAGACGTACACATTTGCCGTCGATAAGGTCTATTGCAGGGATTACTTCAATCATTACTGCCGTGGATTCGGATATGTGGTTAAACAGATGTGTGTGATAAGTTTTGCAAAAGGGCTTCACACTATATTTTCATTATAGCGCGAGGAAGTTTTCAAGAATTTTTTCGCCGACATCACCGCTCTTTTCGGGATGGAACTGGGTTCCGTAGAAATTCTCATACTTCAGCGCTGCGCTGAACATGGTCGAACCATAACGCGTGGTGGCTATCGTGTCGGGGCAAAGCGGAGCATAATACGAATGGACATAATAGACGTAAGCGCCTCGCTCAATTCCCTTCAGCAGTTTCGAGTCGAGATTGTTGATGCGGTTCCAGCCGACATGAGGGACTTTCAGCCCATCTTCGTCAGGGAAACGGCGCACTTTCGCATCGAAAATACCGAGGCAATCCACATCGCCCTCTTCCGAATGACGACACATCACCTGCATGCCTACACATATACCCAACACCGGCCGGCGTAAATCCCTGATGAGCTGACACAGGTCACGGTCACGCAGACGCGCCATAGCCTCGGCATCGTTGCCGACTCCCGGGAGCAACACTTTGGAGGCCCGGCGGATTTCATCGTGGTCGGCAGTGAGCTTCCACTCCGCCCCAAGACGGTCAAGGGCATTGCCTACCGAACGCAGATTGCCCATTTCATAATCAATTACTGCTATCATAACACTCCTTTGCTTGAAGGTAAAGAATAGGAAAACACATCGCGACGCACCGCCATACGGAGCGCACGGGCAAACGCCTTGAACACTCCTTCGATAAGATGATGGTTGTTTTCACCACGAGCAGATATGTGGAGATTGCAGCGCATGGCCACACAAAGCGATTTGAAGAAATGCTTATACATCTCGGTTGGAGTATCACCGACATATTCGCGCGTAAACTCCACATCCCACACGAAATCGGCACGTCCGCCGAAATCAATCAGCACCATAGCCTTGCATTCGTCCATCGGCAGCACGAATCCATAACGGTCTATGCCGCGCTTCGAGCCGAGAGCCGTGTCAATGGCCTGCCCGAGAGCTATCGCCACATCCTCCATCGAGTGGTGTTCGTCAACTTCAAGATCACCCTTGCAGACGAGATCGAGCGAGATTCCCGCATGGTGGGGAAGCTGCCAGAGCATGTGGTCGAAAAATTTCAGTCCGCTGTCGATTGCCGACGGAAGGTGTCCGTCGAGATCAAGAGTGACCGATATGCGGGTCTCCGACGTATTACGCTCGACAGTCGCGACGCGGTCCGACGAAAGTATATGGCGCGCAATCAGCTGCCAGTCGTCGCTGACCAGCCCGCAGCCGTCGGGACACTCCGACGACTCGGCAGGAGCAATCAGTATGCCGCGAGCACCGAGGTTGCGTGCAAGCTCGATGTCGGTCAGACGGTCGCCTATCACAAAACTGTTTGCAAGATCATAGCTGCCGTCGGTATATCGTGTTAGCATTCCTGTGCGTGGCTTGCGTGTCGGCGCGTTATCCTCGGGGAAAGAGCGGTCAATGAGAATGTCGTCAAACGTGATGCCCTCCCCGGCGAGAGTCGACAGCATCCGGTTGTGGGCAGGCCAGAAAGTGTCCTCGGGAAACGAGTCTGTCCCGAGACCATCCTGATTCGAAACCATCACAAGCTCAAACCCGTGTCCCATAAGCGAACGAAGCCCGGAGATGACACCGGGAATGAATTCAAGTTTCTCAAGCGAGTCAATCTGCTCGTCGGCCGGTTCTTTGATAATCGTGCCGTCGCGGTCGATGAATATTGCTTTTTTTAGCATCCGGATCTTATTTGGAATGAGAGTTTTAGAATTTTTCGACCAAGGAAATCACCTTGTCGTTCTCAGCGGGAGTGCCGACGGTGAAACGCAGACAGCCCTTGCAGCCGTCCACTCTGTTGCGGTTGCGGACAATAACGCCGTGGCCGATAAGATAGTCATACATCGCATCGGCGTCGCTGACCTCGACAAGCAGGAAGTTGGCATCGGAATGATGCACCTTTCTCACCTTCGGCATGGCCGACAGCGCGGAGGCCAGACGCATGCGCTCGCCGACTATCTCGCCGACTTCCGGGGCGATGTCGGTCGAGGCTATTCGCCGCAACAGTTCTTCCTGAGTAGGGCCGTTGACATTATAGGGATATTTCACCCTTGCGAACAGTTCGGAAATCTCAGGCGAGGCGAAGGCCAGTCCCATGCGGAGAGAGGCCATGCCCCATGCCTTCGAAAAAGTTTGCATGACAATTAGATTGGGGTGAGCGTCAAGCACATTGAGCAGCGAAGGATATGGCGAGAAGTCGACGTATGCCTCATCGACAACCACCATACCGTCAAATCCGTCAAGCAGACGGATTATATCTTCAGGTGCAAAAGCATTGCCTGTCGGATTGTTTGGCGAGCATATCCACATCACCTTGCTGTTTCGGTCGGCTGCGGCAAGCAGGTCGTCGACCGGGAGCGAATATCCTTCGCCGAGAGCCACCTTGCGCAGTTCGACATCATTGATATCGGCACTCACCTCATACACTCCGTAGGTCGGAGTGATGGAGATGGCATTGTCGACACCCGGACGGCAGAATATACGGTAGACCAGATCAATAGCCTCGTCGCTGCCTGCGCCGCCGATAAATATACGGTTCTCCGCCACTCCCTTCAACCGGGCAATCGCCTGCTTGAGTTTTTTCTGATGCGGGTCGGGATAGCGGTTAAGTCCGCTCGGATAGGGACTCTCGTTCGCGTCGAGCCATACCGAAATGTCGCCTCCCTTGAACTCATCGCGGGCTGTCGAGTAGGGTTCAAGAGCCAGAATGTTGGGACGCACGAAGTCAAGTGGATTTTTCTTCATCGGAATCGTTGTATATGTCGGATTCTTGTTTTATGTCTATGATAATTACTTTGCCTCTTCATCCACCCTCACCTTGACGGCCAGCGCGTGTGCGTCGAGCCCTTCGGCCTCGGCCATCGCCACGATGGTCGGGGCAAGCAGTCCAAGCCCATCGCGTGTGAGTTCCTGATAAGTTATCTTGCGAATGAAACTGTCTATATTCACACCGCTGTAGGAGCGCGCCCACGCTGCCGTGGGGAGAGTGTGGTTCGTACCCGACGCATAGTCGCCTGCGCTTTCGGGCGAATAGTTGCCGATGAACACACTGCCGGCGGCACGGACTTTCGAGGCGAGAGTCCAAGCATCGCGCATCGAAATGATAAGATGTTCGGGAGCATAGGCGTTGACGAAATCCATCATATCGTCACTGTCGGTGAAGACAATCAGACGGCTGTGTGACAACGAGCCTTCGACTGACTCCGCACGGCTCAGACGGTTCATGAGCCGACCGACCTCGGCATCAACCTTTCGCGCGGTCTCCTCTGAGTCACAGACAAGTATGGCCTGACTGTCGCGTCCGTGCTCGGCCTGTGAAAGAAGGTCGGCAGCGACAAATGTAGCATCGGCCGAACTATCAGCCATCACAAGCACCTCACTCGGACCAGCCGGCATATCGATGGCCACGACAGAACTCAGATGTTGTTTAGCCTTTGTCACATAGCGGTTTCCCGGCCCGAAAATCTTGTCTACACGGCCGATGGTCTCGGTTCCGAGCGCCATTGCGGCGATAGCCTGCGCTCCGCCGACGCGATAAATCCGGTCAATGCCGCAAATCGAAGCCGCATAGAGGATTTCAGGAGCTATCGGACGGTCGCCGCTCTGAGGTGTACATAAAATCACTTCACGGCATCCCGCAATCTTTGCCGGACATGCCAGCATAAGCACCGTAGAAAACAGCGGTGCCTGACCGCCGGGAATATACAGTCCGACACGGTCAATCGCAACCGGGCGCTGCAGGCATCTCACTCCGGGAAGCGTCGTGACATCGACCTCCTCAGGCATCTGGGCCGCATGGAATTTCGATATGTTTTCCTTCGCAAGTCCTATTGCCGCCTTGACCTCGTCGCTGACACGCGCACATCCTTCTGCAATCTCGGCCTCAGAGACTTCAAGCGCACCGACGTTGCAGCGGTCAAATTTCAGCGCCATCTCGCGCAATGCCGCATCGCCCTTAGCCCTGACCTCATCGATGATTGCGCTGACAGCCGCGTCAACGGCCGGATCGTCAGGGATGTTTCGCTCGGTCAATGCCGTCCATTCTGAGCGCAACGGATTTATAAACGTCTGCATATCAGCTATCTTTTATTTTACGATGTTTTCAAGCACAAGCACGAGTATATCCTCCGCACCGATGGCCTTGAGGCGTTCGATGCGCTCCCACAACTGCGATTCAGGAATCACCGCATGAAGCGAAAGCCAGTCGGGGTCAGCAAGATGGAGAATGGTCGGGCTCTTCATTCCGGGGAGTACCTTCAGAGCTTCGTCAAGCGACTTTTTAGGAATATTCATCAGCACATATTTCATGCCCCTGCTCTCGATGATTGAGCGGAAGCGAAAACAGAGCTTGTCGAGTTCCTCGCGTTTTTCAGCCGACAATCCCGGAGATGCAATAAGCACGGCCTGTGAATCGAGAACGCTCTTCACTTCCACGAGTCCATTCTGAATCAGTGTGCCTCCCGAGGAGACAATATCAAAAATCGCATCAGCCATTCCGACCGCCGGAGCAATCTCGACAGAGCCGGTAATCGTGTGTATCTTGGCATTTATTGAATTGGCTTTCAAAAAGCGGGAAAGAATTTCAGGATATGACGTGGCGATGCGTTTCCCATCGAACCATCCAAGGTCCTTATAGTCGGCCTCACGTGGCACGGCGAGGCTCAGACGGCATCCGCCGAAACCAAGGTCAAGCACGCGCTCGACTTCCACACCTTTCTCCTCCACTTCGTTAAGACCGACAATTCCGATGTCGGCAGTCCCCATTGCAACGGCCTGAGGGATATCGTCGTCGCGCAACAATAACAAATCAACGGGAAAACCCTTGGCATGGGCTATCAACGAACGGCTTCCAACAGAAGCCGAGATGCCGGCATCGGCAAGCAGCGCCATAGTCTTCTCGTTGAGACGACCCTTGGCCTGAATAGCAATTCGTAACATATTAATCTCTTTTCCTTAAAATTTGGAATGCAAAGTTAGCCTTTTTATTTAAATTTTCATTAAAATAACAACATTTATTGTCATTCTGTCATAAATATTTCACGTTGGCTCTTATACGTGACAATTTCAATTATGCTTCTTTACAACACGCTCAGAAGGCTATTAGTTAGATTTTCATCCGACAAGTTTTGTATTACCGCACCTTTTCGATTGCCGTAGACAGCTATCTTTGCAGAAACAACCTGTAAGCGACAAAATCACACCATAAATGAAAAACTGCGAAAACACAACGGCCAACAAGCACGAAAAGAAAACTCAAAAAAAGCCAAAAGCGGTCTGGGACAAGCCGGTCTCGAAAGCCTTCTATGCCAAGCTGACAGCAAAGGTGGAAAAAATAATTGACTGGATGCTCTATAGCACCGGCTTCAGACACGAATTGATGCGAATCATCGACCAATATCTTCTCGATGGCTCGTGTCCAAGCTACAGATGGTGTGACCCGGCCATAATGGGTGCATTCTGCGCCCTGCGTGCCGAAATCGACGAGGCAATCGACCGCTCGGCTCAGGCACGTCTACGCGCAGCCCGTCGGCGTGAGCTCAGAGAGGAAGCAAAGAAAGCGGAACTGCCGCTCTGCCAAAATCTCCAATCTGCCGACGAAGAAACTCCTTTAATCCTGCCAATTGAAAAATCATTGCCATTCAACGAAAATACCCTTAAAATTCCATTGCCGATTCAGGAATAATTTCATAAATTTGCGACTATTAAAATGCGTTAAAAACCATTCCTCCCCCACAACACATACAAATTCACAATGAGACGAAAAACAAGAAACACATTGCACCGGCGCGAGGAGATTGAACAAATCTATAATACGCCGGCCAATTTACGATTGAAACATATCGCCATCGGCGTGATTTGTGTAGCAATCATCCTCATGGGGATAGCCGCTATCCTGATAGATGACATATCCGACACAATGCTGCTCGTCATGCGTGGATGCGCCGGATTGTGTGCGATTCTATTTGTCATTATTGTCGGGATTCTGACCTACCGTGTAAACAATACCTATATTAAATCCTCTACTCAAAGTAGCCTAATTAAAAACGCCAAGATTATGGACAAACTTGAATTGACTAGAAAAATTGCAGAAGAGCTAAATGAAGAAATCGGTTTAACTACAATTTTCATCTATCCGAACAAAGACAAAGAAATCACTCTTACGAGCAGTAAATTCGGTGGTTTACCTTATTGGGATGACTCGCTCCCATATCCTACGGACAACAAAGGAAATAAACTGAAACTGCTTGCTCAGTTCAATCTGGGTGAAATAGCGGAAGCCTGTCATTCGTGCGGTGGCCTACTCCCTGAAAGCGGAATGCTACAGTTTTTTATCTTGCCCGAAGAGGATTGTTTCTATGGTTCTGATTTAGACGACTATACCAACAACAATCTTTTCCGTGTCATCTACCATCCCTCAATCAATCCGGAGATTACAGTCGAGGACATTCGGGATTTGAATATTCCGGAAGCACTCTCATTGGAAAACGACTATGAACCGATCTCAGGTGAAATAGGGCTTGACTTCAATATCAAGAAGAAAGCTATTCTCGGTCAGAGTGATTTTAAAGATAAGTTCATAGAAAAAGCCGGCACATACGGGTGGCAGATAGATGATGAGAACGGCACGATTACAGACCTGGATGATTGTCTTGAAGAAGACGTATATTCAGAACTGTTTGACTGTTCATACATTGATGAAAACTGTCTGTTGGGCTATCCGGTCTTTACTCAATACGATCCCAGAACTGACGATGAACAATATGCCGGATATGACACGCAACTGTTCCAGATGACAACCTCTGACGATGAAGATGAATCTGATTTCAAGGCTATGTGGGGCGACATGGGAATTGCCCACTTCTTCATAAACCGCGATAAGCTCATTAAAAAGGACTTCTCAGATATAATGTATTATTGGGATTGTTACTAATCAAACTTTATGACAATCCATCCACTCATCACTCTGCTATAATCCACATTACCCACCACTTTGCATTCCTGCCGCTTTGACTCTTCAGAGCCGGCAGGAATGCAAATGAAATAAGAGGCTTTTTTTAATCACTCTTTATACCCATGAATATACGTGCATTATCATTGGCCGGACTGGCAACACTGTGGCTCGGTGCGTCAGCCGAAAAAATCGATGTCACTTCGTTCAGATACCAAGGACCTTTTGTTGTCAATCATCCGGTGATGGTCGACAGCGTGGATGTCAATTCAAAAAAATTTGACCGTACATCACTGCTCGCGACACCTGTTTCGCTCGCGACAGCTAAAACCGGACGGGAAATCACAGGCGATGTTGTGCTTGGCTCAAATCGCGATGCAATCCATCTGCTGAACTTCTCGATTGACAACGAACGCTATGTCACCGCTACGCTCAAAATCGACGGTCTGCGCCACCACGAAGTGTATCTCGACGGCAAGAAGCTCGACGGCGACAAACTCACGCTCACCCCGGCCACTCACAATGTGACCATCAAATGCCTCACCGACAATTCATCGGCCGATTCACTGCATGTCGCTATTGAGAGTGAGCATCCCGGGCTTATGAAAATCAACAGCGGTGTCGAAAAGCGTCGTTTCACACTCAACGACGTGATGACCGGAAAACGTTTCAGCTCGTCCACTCTTTCGCCGAGCGGCAAATATCTCCTCCGCTCCTATTATTATACACACGACGGCGGAGCTAACACATTTTCATTTGACATCTGCGATTTCGCTTCAGGCCGCGTATTGGCAAAGCGCACTAAATCGCTACGCTGGATGCCCAAAAGCGACCGTCTGTATTACACACGCTACGTCGACGGAAAACTCCAGCTTGTGACCGTAGACCCGGCCAACGGAAGCGAGACTGTCATAGCTAATGATGTACCTGAGAGCTACTTTACAATCTCACCTACAGAAGATTTTCTCATCTACACCCGCCAGCAGGAAGGACCTAAGGAGAAAAATGCCGATCTTTACGAAATCATACATCCCGAGGACCGTCAGCCGGGATGGCGCAACAGAGGGAAGCTCATGAAATATGATTTCGCCACAGGGATGTCGACTCCTCTGACTTTCGGCAACCGAAACACGGGTCTATGCGGTCTGTCGGACGATGGACGGAAACTTCTCTATCAGGTTTCGGAATCACGCCTTGAGAAGCGCCCAACCACCCTCACGTCGCTCTATCTTCTCGACCTGTCCGACAATTCAGTCATGACACTCGTCGAGAAGGAAGGATTTTTCGGCGGGGCTATCCTCTCGCCCGACGGGACAAAAGTGGCTCTCATCGGTTCGCCCGAAGCCTACGGTGCTGTCGGACGCAATCTGCCCGAGGACCGCATCCCGAGCATGTATGACAACCAGCTCTACGTGCTCGATGTAGCCACAAAAGCCATCACACCGCTTACACGCGATTTTGATCCATCGGTCGACAATGTGAAGTGGAACCGCAACGACGGCAACATATATTTCATCGCCAGTGACCGCGACAGGCGTTCGCTGTTCCGTGTCAATCCCACAAGCGGGAAAATAGACAATCTCAATGCAAAAGAGGACTATGTGATGTCGTTCTCACTCTCGAATGGAAGCAACGACATGGTGTATGTCGGACAGGGAGCTGTCAATTCCGACCGTCTCTATTCGCTCAACACGAAAAATCTGCGTCAGAATCTCATCGAGGATCTCAGTGCCGAGCGGCTCGACGGTGTGATGCTCGGCGAATGCAAGCCTTGGATCTACAAATCGTCGCGTGGCGACAGCATCTGCGGACGCTACATCCTTCCTCCCGACTTCGACCCGACGCGCAAATATCCGATGATCGTGAACTACTATGGCGGATGCTCGCCTACGAGCCGCACATTTGAAAGCCGCTATCCACACCATGTATACGCCGCCCACGGCTATGTGGTGCTTGTCATCAATCCGAGCGGCAGCGCGGGCTTCGGTCAGGAATTCGCATCGCGCCACGTCAATACGGCCGGCGAAGGTGTGGCAGAAGACATCATCGAAGGTGTCCGGCAGTTCATCAAGGCGAATCCTTGGGTCGATGCTTCAAAAATCGGGTGCATAGGCGCATCGTATGGCGGATTCATGACACAATATCTCCAGACGAAAACCGACCTCTTCGCAGCTGCCATCTCGCACGCAGGCATCAGTGACCATACGAGCTACTGGGGCGAAGGTTACTGGGGATATTCCTACAGCGAGGTCAGCATGGCTAAAAGCTACCCTTGGAGTCATTCGGATCTCTACGTGAAGCAAAGCCCGCTATATAACGCCGACAAAATCCATACACCGATTCTTTTCCTCCACGGTGATTCCGACACCAATGTGCCCTTCGGCGAGAGCATTCAGATGTATACGGCTCTCAAGCTGCTCGGACGCGAGACTGCATTCGTAGCCGTCAGGGATGCAAACCATCAGGTGACCGAATTCAACAAACGCAAGCAATGGCAGGAGACCATTTTCGCTTGGTTTGCAAAATATCTTCAGGACGATGAATCGTGGTGGGAATCGCTATATCCCAAAAAGATTCTCGACTGAGAAATAGCCAAATCAGCATCTGTCAGACTCAGAGCCACGCATTGACGCGCTCGCGTATAGCGGCCGACTCGCTCAGCATTCTGACAAACTCACGCATAGACCGCTTGCGGTAACTGTCGCGAAGGGTGTGGACGCAGCCTGTCATCTCGTTTGAAGGAACATCGAGTGGCACTGCCTTCACATCCTTCACGTTGTGTATGGTGGCCTCGGCAAGCACGGTCGCAAGCCGGCTGCCGCTTATCAGTTTAAGAAGTATATTGACTTCGTTAAGCTCTATTTTCACCTTCATGCTGACACCGCGTGCCGAACTTACGGCATCGAAATAATTGCGTGCCTGAAGTCCGCGCGAAGGAAGCGCGAGGTCGTAGTATGAAAGCTCGTCGAGAGTCACTTTCTGCCGCGACGCAAGCGGATGGGAAGAGTTGACGATTACGGCAAGATAGTTCTGGAACAATACGTGCGACTCGATTTCATCGGTCGACAGACGCGGACGGAATGCAAGCACAAAATCAACCTCCCGTTCGGTCAGCATCCCCATCAGTTCGGAAACAGGCTTATAGAAAATGTTGAGCTTCACTCCGGGATAAAGTTTCATGAAGTCAATGATCGTCTCCGTCAGTATCGGGCTGAACGAATAGGTCACACCGATGTTGAGAGTTCCGGCAAGAAGCTCACGCAGGTCATTCATACGGTCAAGACAGAGCTGCGAGTCATGGAGAGTCCTGACTGCGTAGGGCAGCAGCTCGCTTCCGGCTTCGGTGAGACAGACACGGTGGCTGTCGCGCTGGAAAAGCGGAGAGCCGAGTTCCTGCTCAAGCTGTTTGATCTGTTGCGACAATGTGCTCTGTGTAATGAACAGCGCACGGGATGCCTCGGAAAAGTTAAGCGTTTCCGCTACTTTGACGAAATATTTCAGTTGACGGAGTTCCATGTGACGGACCGGTGAGTGATGATTGCTTGTATAGAAGTAAAACGCATGAGGATGTCTCTATCGTGTGGCCTGAAATGAAATGTTTTTAAACAGGAAGATCGGGATGGTAGCGCCGATAACCATGCCGAGGAGTATGAACAGACACGTAAGCCCGTTGCTCGCAAAGAGATAAAAATAATGGCTGAAACGCCCTTCACCTCCCTGATAGATGCACATGACAAGTCCTCCGAAGGTCTTATAGGCATATATCCCCGGAATCATCGGCAGCAGTGACGGAAACAGACATGTCTCGGCGGGAGTCTTCGCTACGGGAGAGAGCAATACGGCAAGCGTTCCGACGAGCAGGGCGGCTATGGTGCTGGCGATAACGATATGGAGGCCGAACACAGACTGGTGCATCATCAGAAACCGTGACGAATGCCCGATGGCGGCGATGAGCGCACAATAGAGATAGGCCCTCTTCGGAGGGTTGCTTATAGCGGCGAAACCGACGGCCGCTATCGCCGCAAAAAATCCGTCTTGAAGAAATTCACTTAGCATTGCGATGAAATGAGTCTCAAAGTTGTTGGATGTGGTAACATAAATCAGAACATCCCGAGGTTCATCATAAGCAGACCTCCGCAAAGTCCGATTGACAGACAGCATGTGAGAATCACGGCATGGATGAAACGGCAGAAAGAGCAGATGTAGTGACCGGCGAGCATGTCGCTGAACGAGTTTAGGAACGGAATGCCGGGAACAAGATAGAGCACACTCGTCCCGACAGCGATCTCGGGCGTAGTGCCGAGATTGAAAAGGGCGTCGCTCGCACCGAGAACCGACGACACAAACGCACAGAGGATAAACACCAGACGAAGGTCGACCTTATGCTCGCAAAGCACCTGTTTCAGATAATAGCCTGCAAAGGTTGAGAGAAACACCACAGCCACCGCAGCCCAGTCGCCGGTGAAAAGACGGCAGAAGGAGGCATTGGCCAGTGAGGCGAGAAGGAGAACAAGATTTTTGTCGGCCGGAGGCGTGCGGATGATACTGTCAAACTGCACCTTGGCTTCCTCAAAATTTATTTTTCCGTCGGCCAAAGCCCAGCTCAGCTCACTGAGACGGGTGTTGATGTCGAAACTTATGGGAAGTGTCCGCGTTGCGGTTATATAAGTATAACTGTCGGATTTGTCAGGCAGACACACGGAGAGATGGATGTGGCGCGGGAGAATAGTCATCACTACTCCGCAGCCAAGAGCCTCGGCCATGCGCATGACGTTGCGTTCGAGACGTATGCACGTCGCACCGCAGCCGAGCAGCCATGCCGAATATTCCGATATAAAAAGACAAATTTCCTTTAGCGAATGGATCTCGCCTCCACAGACGCATCCCGCTGAGGCTACCGGAATAGCCGACGTGGCGGAAGCATCGTCAATCCTCGTCATCATAAATATCTTCTTCTTTTTTTACGAGCCTGTCACCCGGGACGAAGAATTCCTCTCTCTCACTGCCTATTTCAAAAATATGGGCGTGGCGACGCGAGTTATTATAGGTCTTGTGGCAGATTCTTACAACAATCAATACTGCCATCGCAAAGGCAATCACACACCAAGTAATCAGAGGGACATTAAGTGTAATCATTTTCGTGGTCGTTTTAAATTTTCTGCAAAGTAAACAACCGTCTGATATTAATTTCTATTACCGGCTAATGAAAGTTTCGATAGCAATTATAGAACGAAACAATTGTTAAAAATGTTCAACAAAGATTTCGTAACTTTGCAACCGCCAACCGGTGTCACGGCTACAGAGCATCCTATCCGGCCGGCATATCGACCACAAGAAACATATATACCGTAATGATAAAACAAATCGAATTCACACTGCGCGCTTATCCGCGCGGAGTCCACCTCGTGACAGGCGATGTGATGAGAGAATTGCCCGAACTTCCTGAATGCGGACTGCTTAACCTGCTGATAAAGCACACATCGGCGGCCCTCGCCCTCAATGAGAACGCAGACCCTGACGTGCGCCATGACCTAAACGCCATTTTCAACCGGCTCGTGCCGGAAAACGCGCCGTTCTATCTCCACACCGACGAAGGTTCTGATGACATGCCGTCACATGCCAAGTCTGTGCTTGTCGGCCCGTCGCTCAGCCTGCCGATTTCACGCGGACGCCTCAACCTCGGGACATGGCAGGGAATATATCTCTGCGAGTTCCGCGACTATGGCGGTCCGCGAAAAATCGTGGCGACAATCATTTCATAGAATTACTAAGAAAACCGGCAATCAAGCCAATAGGTCTACAAAACTGATTCACAGACGATTAATTTCCGATGAAGCTGCGTCAGAGCCTTTGTAGGACGATTTGCGTGGCTGGAAAGAGTAGCTTAGTGTCAGGGCTATATAGCGATTGTCGTAAGTCTGGCGTTTAATCATGTCGACACCGTAGCTTCTCAACCTCCAGCCATCACGGCGGCTATTGAATATATTTGACGCCGACAGCTTGACGGTCAGCGATTTGCCGAGGAAAGACTTCTGTATTCCGGCATCCATCATCAACGGCTTCGATTCCATGAGCTGAGTGTGGATATATCCGCTGCTCTGCCCGTATAAGTTGGCAGTCAGAAGGATTCCGAACGGAAGCGAGAGCGTGTTATCGAAAAACCAAGCGTAGACAGGCTTGTCGTATTTCTCACCTTCGACCTCAAGCCACTGCGGGTTAACGCCCAATGTCAAAACCGGTTGCCAGCAACCGATGCGCCTCTGCCAGACGAAGTAGACCCATGCGGCCGACACATTGAAATTGACCGGCTGGAAAATGAGCTGGAGATTATCGGCAGGATAGATGCGTTTGATGAACCCGTAGGTGTCAAACGAGCGGCGGAACGTGGCCTGCATCATAAAGTCGCCCATCATGCCGAGGAGCTGCAACTGATGGCTGCGGCCGTCGCGCAGAGCAGGATTACCACCCTCGATCTCATGAATCCCCGTGTAGGAAAGTCCGTCGGAAAGGCTTGAGTATGGAGGTAATTCGGTGAAACTTTTATAGCTGAGAGACAGCGACTTCGAACCGTCGCCGGAAAAGTCGTAGGACAGCGATATGTCGGGCGTGACAAAATTGTCCCGTCGCGACAGATTGTCATCACGCTTGCCGTCAAGACGATAGCTGAAGTCTTTATATTCATAGCGCAACCCTGCGGTGAGACCGAGTTTTCCAAATCCGGCGGAGTAGCTCGCGAATCCCGCCAGAGAGGTCTGTGCTACCTCCGACAGCGCCGAGGGGATATAGCTGCCGATCTCTTCGTTGAGCATCCTGTAGTCAACGCGTGTTGTGGTATAGGAATCTTCTGTGCCAACAACTAACGAACCTTTGGAGAGCGGCATTGAATATGTCAGTTTTCCTGCATATAGACGGGAATCATAACGCTGGGTGGAACTTACATCGGGATAAAGGTCTGACAGAGTGTAGGCCGTCGTGGTTGCGCTACGGGTGTTACGGTCAATGAGCGAACCATCAAAATGGATTCGGCCTCCGGATGCGAACGATTTGTCGAGATAATACTGAGAGTAGTGGTTTGTACCGCTGATACGCTTAGTTATATTACGTTCAATCAGCGGATTATCATCAAGCCACTCTGAGCCGTGGTTTGAAAAATGGCCGTCCTCACGCAGCACTTTGTACCATGCGCCAAACGAAAGCGAACCAAATGTCTGATTGAAACCGAATTTAGCACTGAGATTGTTGGAGGGTCTGCGGATCGACTGACTGCTGCCCACCACCGTAGGCTGTCCCTCATAGTCAAGCGAATTGACCGTAGCACCGCGCATGACCGAATTGTTGTGTGCGGCTAAGCCTGTGGCAAACAGCTCGGTAGAACTACGGAAAAAGTAACGGAGATTAAGCATCTCGTAGCCTGTGAGCGACCGCGCCGCCTTTCCCTGAAGTTCGTCGTCAAGGCTAAGTCCTTCGATGAATGTGCGGCGCGTGGTGATTTTCAACACTGCGCCGACAGTCGCGTCATATTCCGCTCCGGGAGCGAGAATCAGCTCTACATTGCGGATGCTACGGCTACGGAGTGTCCGCAAATCGAAACCGTCGCTGACAGGACGGTTATCTATATAAATCAGCGGCGAACCTTTGCCGTGGATGCTGACCTCATCGTCCGACACCTTTATCATCGGAAGCTGCGAGAGGACATCAAGAGCGTTGCCAAGTTCGGCAAGAGGCGTTCCGGCGATGGTAGAGACAAGGGAGTTGCCGACAAGACGTGTCGATTGGTCACGTGCGGTCACGACCACTTCGCCAAGCTCACGGACGAGACTGTCGGACGGCTGCGTGGGGGTGACGGACGGTTGTTGTGCACGCGCCGTAAAGGCGACTGACAGAATAAGGATGAATGGTAGGATAACTTTTGACATAAGCATTGAATGTGGGTTGAATTGCTTATGCAAAGTTAGGTCAACAGGGCGAAACGGAGGCTATCTGCGGTCTGACAGACATCTTTGCACAACGCTATATATCAATCTGTTGCACCGGTGTATCAGCTTTTTTTCTGACCATCGGCAAAAATGGAGGCCAACAAGCCGGAATATTCGGCCGGAAGGGCGGCGATCTTGGCTTTCAGACGGGATTTGCGTTTATAGATGACATCAATCTTTTCTTCGAGCAACAGAGCTATTGCCCGGTTTGAAAATCCGCATGCGAGATAAACGGCAAGCGCATAGTCATCGTGCTTGATATCGGGAAAAGCAGTGCGGAGGGTCACGAGCAGCTGTCCCCTACCCTCGTTGACCGCGTTTTCGAGCCGGGCGAATGTAGAGCTGTCTGCACGCATGGCCTCTATCTCGGCTTTGACCTGACTGACGATGGCCGTCTTTTCGACCTTAGTTCCCTGTGACTCGTAGTATGTGCCACACAGACGGTCGATAAGCTCGAAGCGTGAGCCGAAAAGCTGTGCCACGGAATCGCGAAGGACGGAGTTGTCCGTAGCAAGTCCGCGCAGCGAGGCAGCCTCGGCGAGCAGCGCATCGGTTTCCGCTTTCTTCAGACGCAGACGGCTATAGAGCCAGACGATGATTGCTATAGCGATTGCCAAAACAACGACAGCAAAACATACGAAAGTCCGGCGTTCCTGACGCTCGCGATAGAGGGTGTATTCCCTCACTTTCTGAAGATACCTTGCACTGAGAAGAGGGTCTGCACCCGATTCCGGCACACTGTTTTCTGCCATCGCCGAGCGGATGGCCTCGGCCTGCCGCCGCTCGGACGAATCGCCGTGTATGCGATAATAATCGACGGCTATGTTTATTATTGTATCGGAAGGAACCGCGAGCCGGTTGCGGTTGATGGCTTCGGAATAGAGCAAAGCCCAACGGGCTATGGTCGCCGAGTCAGAGAGATCGGAAACATCGATGGCATTCAGACGCTCAAGCGCCTTGTCGGGCGAATGTTCCATTTCGCTCTGCGCACGGTCAAGCTCATGACGGTAGCTGTTGCCGACCGAACAAGCAGTGGCAACAAAGAGAATGGCTATGTAGAGCAGAAAACGCATTGTGAGAATGGTATCAAATACGGTATCAGCAAACCGATTATGCAAAAATAAGGATTATTGCTGAAAAATACAACTACAAAGATTTAGAGGGTCATGAAGCTTTGAAGTTGAAAATGGGGCGTATGACAGAATCGATGTTTACAGTATCTCCGATATTGGCAATAATTTCGTCGGCCGGTTTATAGACCATCGGGGATTCATCGCGGGTGAGGTCATTGACCGACTCGGAATATATGCCCTGCATAGAAGCCTTGAAGTCGTCAATTGAAATTTTCTGATATGCCTGACTACGGCTCAACACACGCCCGGCACCGTGGGGTGCCGAACAGTTCCAGTCGGAATTTCCCTTGCCGGTGCAAAGCAACGATCCGTCGCGCATGTTAAGCGGAATGATGCACCGTTCACCCGCCGATGCTGAAATCGCTCCCTTGCGGATGATGTTGTCGTCGCTTATGTAGTTGTGGACCGATTCAAACTCTTCGGTCACCTCTACGTCAGGGAAAAATTTCATGAGCAGACGAGATATGAGCTTACGGTTGAGCACGGCCCAGCGCTGGCACAGACGCATGTCGTGTAGATATTGTCGGCGCATCTCGCCTTCGACATAACAGAGCGCTGGCGGAAGTGACGGCACAGCCATCCGGCGCTCCTTGCGCATTTTCCTAATGACAGCCTGTAGCTCCGACCGGCGTCCGGCAGCCTTGTATTCCTCAATAGTACGTCTGACCGATTCCTCAAATTCATCTTCTCCGGCGGTCAAGTGCCTGACCGCACGAGCCTGATAGATGTCGGCCACCTGCTTGCCGAGATTTCGCGATCCGGTGTGAATCACGAGATAGACGTTACTTTCCTCATCCTTGTCAAGCTCGATGAAGTGATTCCCTCCGCCGAGAGAACCTATGGCTTTCTTTATGCGTGCGGTGTCCTTAAGCTCACGGTAGCAATAGAGTTCGGTCAGGAGCTGCTTTGCCTCACGATAGATATCCATCTCGTCCACGCCGAGAGGAGTGAACCCGTATTTATCCTCACGCACCCTCATGCCTGAGGGTATGTTGGCAAGAATATGTTCATTGAAAGCATGGTAGTCGATGTCAGAGAGACGGCCGAGCCTGAGTATGCGCATACCGCAGCCGATGTCCACACCGACGATGTTGGGGATAACCTTGTCGCCAAGGTCGCCGGTGAAACCGATTACGCATCCTGCGCCGGCGTGTACGTCCGGCATAATGCGTATTTTCTTGTCGGAAAACACATCGATTGAGAGCAGTTCATTAATCTGGGCCAAGGCATTGGCCTCAATGTTGTCAGTGAAAATCTTCACGTCGTGACCGTCTATTGTCTTCATAATTCAAAGTGTATTTATAATTATGAGGGCAAAGTTAGGCAGTGGGTGCGCAACCATTCTGCGCACCTGATATTTTTCTGCATTTTTTTAATTATCCATCCGGAAAATCCGCTATAAAACCCGCAATCCGACAGTTTTTCTTTTCCGAAGCACATAAATAATTACAAGACTGAAGATTGGACACGGCCTTACAAATTTCAGATTTGGAAGATTTATTATTTACGAGACTCTTGATGTTCCTCCCAAATAACAGTGGCAAGATACTTGTCGCTTCGACAATGCAAATCAGCAATACCGTCTTCTATCAATTCCGATGTGTCGGATTGGTAGTATATATCAGCAGCCTCTTGTAAGGACAGTCCGTAGAGGTCGCTCAAGCTCTTTATGATATTGGCACTTTTGCCGGCATGAAAAGCCAAGTTACTTTCTTCGGTCATAGTTGTCTGCTTTCTATATGTTTCAAACAATCGTCAAGCATCTTCTGCGATCGGATACAATACTGGATATTTGGTCGTTCATATTTGAGCAACCCTAATGCTTTATCCTCCGACAATTCTCCATCGAAATATCTGTCAAGCGTTTGAATAACCTTGTCGTTGGCTATACCTCCGATTACGAGATCAAAATCAGAAACATCATTCCCGGCACGACAGCTGGCCACAAAATCGAGCCAATCCTTATCATAACTGTCGAGTTCCAAAATTTTCCATTCCGAACTGTTAAATTCAAATTCGTAGGCGTTCAACCAAGCCTCTCGCTGACGCCGGATGAATCGTTGCCCATATCTGACGGCCTGTTCATGAATCGAGGTCAGATAAAAACCTTTGCCGAAATCAAGATAATCCCGAGAATAGATAATATCAGGCTTAATAACTGACACATTGGATGAATGATATAGTTTCATTGTGGCAGCACTCCTTTCTCTCTCATATAGTCAATGAGATCTTCAACAAGATAACGTGAACTAAAAGTATGCAACACATCATAGGACGGCACGATATAACCATAGAGTATGCCCGACAGCTTTAGCCTCCGATATACCTCCCGCTGGCTTATCTTCAGCACCTGCGAGAGTTTGCAGATACAATATGTTACAAATTCAAGTGTCTTAGTATCCATTGTAATAGCCATGACATTCGCATTATATACTTAGGTTGCAAATTTAATCATTTTCGGTTAGATTTTCGGTATTAAACACTCGAATTCTGTGGCTGTTCCGCGAAAAGTAAGGTTTTACGGGAGTTAATCGAGGGACAACAGATTTAAAATGGAATTGGAGTAATGATAATGCAACAGCAGATTCAATCATCCTTCCGGCTTATTCACGGTAGCGGTCGGCGGCCTTGATGACGCTTTCGGCCACTTTCACACGAAGCTCAGGTGGTGCAATGACTTCGGCATGACCTCCATAGCCGAGAATCAGACGCACAAGCTCGTTATTGATGACGACCCTCAACGAAATCCTGATGCTACCGTCATCGAAGCGCTGTTCCACTTTCTGCGAGCGGTGAAAAGGCTTTGACTCGATATATGGTGCCTGCGTGGAGTCTATGTCTATCACAACGTGTCGGGGCTTGTCACCAATCTGACGGGTCACACCGATGGTGTCGTCAAAAAAGTGTTCCGGGTCAAATCCGGCGCATTTTCTGAAAGGATGCTCATGGTCGAATTTGACCGAATGGATGCGGTCGAGCGCGAATATGTTGACATGCGGTGCGCGGTTTGTCGACTTCTCCCCTACGAGAAACCAACGGTTACGATATTCTTTCAAAAGATAGGGATAGACGGTCAGGGTGTCAGGGCGCGAGGCTTTGAACGACTGATATTCAATCGTAATTGTCCGATGTTTACGAACAGCATCGTATATCATGCCTATGAACCGCTCTCCGCGGTAACCGTCGACATGTTCCATATCCATCGCCGGGACTGACGCTCCTGTCTGGCGAGAAATCTGCTCGTTGAGTTTACTGATGGTCTCGATTGACGAGGCCAGCTGAGGAAAGCACTGAAGCTGACGGAGAATATCAAGGGCAGAATTGAGCGCATCAAGCCCCTCGTCGTTAAGCGGGAGATGGGTTATGGTGAAATCAGGGTCTTCGTATTCGTAATATTTATTGTCGCGCACGACAATCGGTGCGTTGTAGCCGAGCCGGTCGCTGCGCATCAGCGCGAGATCGTTTTGAAATGTGCGCCGGCTGACGGGATTGGCCCTCCCCTCGAACTCCGCCAGCGCATCTGTGCATGCTTCAATAAGATCGTTGATTGTCCATCGCCGATAACGGTTCTGAAGACAACGATCAATGGTTGAAATCCTGATGAGTGTGGCTCGGTTGATTGGCATAGGAATTTATCTGCAACATTACCCCACAAAAATAGTGATTTTTTTGGCAACCACAGATTTAGAGGCTGTAAAAAATTTTAATTACCTGCCGGTTAATCCTCAGGTTAATCGACAGGTAATGGTTTTGTTTATCAAGCTAAAAATGCCAGCTCAATATCAATAGTTTTCAGCATGGACTTCAAAGTAGCTTTGGGCATGGAAGCATACGGGGCAGACCTCGGGAGCTTCAGTGCTTATGCAGATATGTCCGCAGTTACGGCATTCCCACACTGTGACACCGCTCTTGCGGAATACTTCGTGAGCCTCAACATTGCGCAGCAACGCACGATAGCGTTCCTCATGGTGCTTTTCAATCGCGGCCACCCCACGGAACTGTTCGGCCAAGGCGTGGAAGCCCTCCTCATCGGCATCCCGGACAAAACGGTCATACATGTCGGTCCATTCGTAGTTCTCACCTTCAGCCGCATGGAGAAGGTTGACAGCCGTGTCAGCGCTCACTCCGCCGAGAGCCTTACACCACAATTCTGCATGCTCCTTCTCATTGTCGGCAGTCTTAAGGAAGAGTGCCGCAATCTGCTCGAAACCGTTTTTACGTGCCACGGAAGCGAAATAGGTGTATTTGTTACGCGCCATGCTCTCGCCGGCAAACGCCTCCTGAAGATTTTTTTCGGTCTTAGTTCCGGAATACTGATTGGTGGGCCGGTCGGCCACACTGTCGGTAATCTCAACTTTCTCAAAATCAGATGCCGGATGCTTGCAGACGGGACAGACGAAACCGTCGGGCAGCTCGTCGCCGACATATTCGTAGCCACACACCTTGCAGCGCCACACGGTGTGGCCGTTCTGCACGTCGGATGATGGCTGAGGCTTGGGTTTTATGTGTTCCTGATAGTAGCAGTAGGTTGCCGACGGGACATCGGAAAGCGTCTTCATCTCCGTCACCTCACCGATAAACATCATGTGGGTTCCGAGATCGACCGTCTTATCGACTTTGGCACTGATATAGGCATTCGTGCCCTCAGTCACAGCCAGAGTGCCGTTGGCGACGCGCTCACATCCGGTGAAATCCTTGAATTTGTCGACCTGACGGCCTGACTGGAAGCCGAAGCGCTGAAAGAGGGAGAAACAGACCTTTTCGCTTATGACAGAAGCCGTGAAGATGCCTGATTTTTCAATCATCTCACAAGTGAGGTTCTGCTTGCATATGCACAGCGAAACCTGATTGGGGCTGGCGGTAACCTGCGCAAGAGTATTTGATATACAGCCATTGTCGCGACCATCGACATTTGTCGTGACGACATAGAGTCCGTAGGGAATCTTGAACATTGCATTTTCCATAGGAAAGTATTTTTAATAAAACAATAGATTTGTATTTCTTTTATAACATTTCACGGGCAGTTTTTACTCGGATCAGTGGCGGATATATTTCAACAGGGCAAATAAAAGCCGGACGACCTGAATGGTCTCCGGCTTCCGGCAAGGGAGTGGCGACACGTTCAAGTGTCGAGAGTCTTGCCGTCGGGGTATGATATCTTACCCGTCGAAATCTCATAAATTATAATAGTGTCGTGCATCGTGAGTTTATAGTATGTCTTGTCGCGACTCATTGCATAGACATCGGCCTGCTGCTCGATGCCCTGAAGATAGTTGAAGAGTGCGGGCGGGAGCTGATTGTAGACGATGACTTCGGGAAGGCGCACGCCGTTGCCGTCGATGAATGTCCATGAATATTCCGTGTCGAACGAAAGCGACGCGCCGTTGGTTATTTTCACTTTATAGCCGGAGTCACTCTGAGAGAAGCTTTTCACACCGCTTCCGGGATAATATTGTTCGATAAACGATGTGATCGGGCCGGGAATTTTATCCCATACGTTGTTTGAACACGCACCCATGAAGAGGAGTATAACGAGCAGAGACAAAAGAGTAAGCTTTTCAAGACGTTTCATAGGCAAAAAGAGGATAAAAACAGGTGAATAATCATTGTATTTCCTTTAGAAACTGTTTAAAATTAGAATTGAAAAAATGTTATAGGGCATAACAAACC
>ERZ778518.54-NODE-54-length-110039-cov-9.600178_pt1 | contig 110039 bp, 81 predicted proteins | sample MGYA00510340_ERZ778518 | MGnify/ENA primary metagenome ERZ778518 (study PRJEB29527, sample SAMN07138967) | mouse gut metagenome | material: feces | host: mouse | place: China:Nanjing | collected 2016-01-25 ...
AAAGGAATAGATCGGGAAATAATACAACTGCAGAATATAATACACATTATTATATATAAAAGAAGAGCATCTAAACATAAACTCTCAAAAGAAAAAAAGACAACAATCCATAAGAATAAGGATTATTTTCACTTATACAGGAGTTTTATTACTGTTTATTTGGGGGGGTAAAAAAAAGTCTGTAACTTCGCAGTTACTATAAAATATAAAAATCACATCAGATTAGAATAACACTAGACATGGAGTCAGCTAAAGGAAAACTAGGTGTAATGTGCGTTGGTCTTGGTGCCGTTACAACCACATTCATAACTGGTGTCATGATGACACGTAAAGGATTAGCCAAGCCTGTTGGTTCAATGACACAATACGACAAGATCCGCGTAGGCCGTGGTGACAACAAGAAATATCTACATTATGGTGAAATAGCCCCTATTGCCGATTTGAAAGATCTTATTTTCGGCGCATGGGACGTTTATCCCGCCAATGCCTATGAGAGCGCCATTAATGCAGAGGTTCTCAAAGAAAAAGACATTGAACCTGTACGCGAAGAGTTACAGCAAATCGTGCCGATGAAAGCTGCTTTCGACCGAAATTATGCCCGCCGGCTAGACGGTGACAATGTGAAACAGTGTTCCAGCCGCTGGGCTATGGTGGAGGAACTCCGTCAGGACATCCGTAACTTTAAAGAAATAAACGGATGCGATCGTATTGTTGTCATCTGGGCCGCATCGACTGAGGTTTATGTACCTGTAAATGAAAAAGTACACGGCACATTGGCTGCTTTCGAAACTGCGATGAAAGCCGACGACCGTGAAAACATAGCTCCCTCAATGTGTTATGCTTACGCCGCTCTAGCAGAGGGTGCTCCTTTTATTATGGGTGCCCCCAATACAACAGTAGACATACCTGCAATGTGGGAGATGGCCGAAAAGACAAAAATGCCTATTGCCGGCAAGGATTTCAAAACCGGTCAAACTCTTGTCAAAAGCGGTTTTGCTCCGATAATCGGCACACGTTGTCTGGGCCTGTCGGGATGGTTCTCCACTAATATCCTCGGCAACCGCGATGGTCTTGTGCTTGATGAACCTGCCAACTTCCGCACCAAAGAGGTTTCAAAACTTTCAACGCTTGAAAGCATTCTCGTTCAGGAAGAGCAACCTGACCTTTACACAGATTATTATCATAAGGTGCGTATTAACTATTATCCACCACGCAATGACAACAAGGAGGGTTGGGACAATATCGACATATTCGGTTGGATGGGGTATCCCATGCAGATTAAAATCAATTTCCTATGTCGTGACTCCATTCTGGCCGCTCCGTTGATGCTTGACTTGGTTCTTCTTTCAGACCTTGCAGCCCGTTCCGGCCGTTACGGCACCCAACACTTCCTGAGTTTCTTCCTCAAAAGTCCGATGCATGACTATACACAAGGAGAAGTACCTATCAACCACCTCTTCCAGCAATACGTAATGCTGAAAAATGCCATCCGCGAAATGGGAGGTTACGAAGCTGATGAAGAAATAGATTAAAAACATTTCATTATAGTTTTCATCATGAAAATGTCCGATGATAGGCATCGGACATTTTTTATTACCATATCTCACAAAAACAGAATATGATCCATGAAATAAAGCATTCCATTAATTCATTTATAACATTTTGACAGTATCAGAAATTCCACCTTGAAAAACTACATTGAAAAAGCGGGAAATATCGATGAACCCCGCTTTGTGAACAAAAAATAATATTCCCAGCTGAAAGCAAATTACATCAAAGTCAAGAAGTAATACGATTCCATTAACAATGCACGGATTTTCTACAATTCTGCCGATTCAAAAAATCAGATACCGCCCATTTATTATAATATTTGCAAAATTATGCCCTCTCCCATCAGAATCCATATCCCATTCTACTAAAATTCAAATATAATGAAGGGAATCCCATATTCAAGGATTCCCTTCATTACAAATCCGTTACATTGAAATTTTCCTTTCTTTCAACGTAATACGCTGGAAAATAGCAGCTGTTATTTATTTCAGCACGCCCAGTTCTTTACCCACTTTCACAAATGCGGCAATGCACTTATCAAGATGCTCACGCTCGTGACCGGCAGAAATCTGCACACGGATGCGGGCCTGATCCTTCGGTACCACGGGATAATAGAAACCGGTGACGTAAATACCCTCTTCCTGCATCTTCTGTGCATATACCTGAGAAAGCTTGGCATCGTAGAGCATCACGGCGCAAATGGCGCTCTGCGTAGGCTTGATGTCAAAACCGGCTGCCATCATCTTATCGCGGAAATAGTTGACATTCTCTACTAATTTGTCATGGATAGCATTGCTCTCGCCCAAAAGTTTGAACGTTTCGATGGCAGCTCCCACGATGCCAGGAGCGAGCGAATTGGAGAAAAGATAAGGACGGCTGCGCTGACGAAGCATGTCTATAATTTCCTTGCGGCCGGTGGTAAATCCACCTACAGCGCCACCAAAAGCCTTGCCGAGCGTACCGGTATAAATGTCCACGCGTCCGTAAGTATTGAAAAACTCGCTCACACCGTGACCGGTTTCACCCACAACGCCGGCAGAATGGCTTTCGTCTACCATCACCAGCGCATCGTATTTTTCGGCCAAATCGCAAATCTTATCCATCGGTGCCACGTTGCCATCCATAGAGAATACGCCATCCGTCACAATGATACGGAAGCGCTGTTCCTGTGCTGCCTGAAGCTGGCGCTCAAGGTCTTCCATATCAGCGTTGGCATAACGGTAACGCTTGGCTTTGCAAAGGCGCACACCGTCAATAATGCTGGCATGGTTGAGAGCATCGCTGATGATGGCATCGTCGGCCGTAAGTAGCGGCTCGAACACACCGCCGTTAGCATCGAAACAAGCAGCGTAAAGAATGGTGTCTTCAGTCTTGAAATAGTCTGAAACGGCTTTTTCAAGCACCTTGTGCATATCCTGTGTTCCACAAATGAAGCGCACGCTCGACATACCATAGCCACGGCTGTCCATAGCGTCCTTTGCAGCCTGAATAAGACGCGGGTGGTTTGAAAGTCCCAGATAGTTATTAGCGCAGAAGTTGAGGACTTCCTTTCCGTTCACTTGAATAGCGGCCTGCTGCGGGCCTTCAATAAGGCGTTCACTCTTGTAGAGTCCGGCCTGCTTGATGTCCTCCAGTTCTTTCTGAAGGTGTTCTTGGAATTTACCGTACATAAATTTATAGATGAATTATGAATGTTAAGTTTGGGAATAGTGCCGGCTTACTGAGGCCGGCCCATGCCTGCAAATGCAAAGGAACGTTTTTTTTTGAAAATATCAAGAGGTTTATTATGAATTTCTGAAAAAAAAGTGTTCCTTTGCAGTGCAAAAAAATAACGGACACACCTATTAAAAACAGTATAACAACAATGAAGAACATCTTGGTTATCGGAGCAACAGGTCAAATCGGCTCCGAACTGACAATGCGTCTGCGTAGCATCTACGGTAACGAACACGTTGTATGCGGCTATATTCCCAGCGCCAAACCTCAAGGTGAATTGCGTGAGAGCGGTCCCTACGAAATCTGCGATGTTACAAACGGCGAACAGATAGCCGCCGTGGTGCTTAAGTATAACATCGACACCATCTACAACCTTGCAGCCCTGCTGAGCGTAGTGGCAGAAGGCCGTCCCCAACTTGCTTGGAAAATCGGCATAGACGGTCTTTGGAATGTACTCGAAGTGGCCCGCGAACACGGATGTGCCGTCTTCACTCCCAGCTCCATCGGCTCGTTCGGTCCGGAGACTCCGGCCGACCACACGCCTCAAGACACCATCCAGCGCCCCCGTACCATCTATGGTGTATCGAAAGTAACCACCGAATTACTGTCTGATTACTATCATAACAAATATGGTGTCGACACCCGTTCAGTACGTTTCCCCGGACTCATTTCTTATGTGACACCTCCGGGTGGCGGTACCACCGATTATGCCTGCGACATTTACTACAGCGCTGTCCGTGGCGAAAAATTCGTATGCCCCATCGGTAAAGGCACCTACATGGACATGATGTATATGCCCGATGCACTCAATGCCTGCGTGCAATTGATGGAAGCCGACCCCGCGCGCCTCATCCATCGCAACAGTTTCAACATCGCCGCCATGAGTTTCGACCCCGAAGGCGTACTCGCTGCTATCCGCAAGTACAAGCCCGAATTCGAAATGGAATATCAGGTAGACCCCCTCAAGCAAGCCAATGCCGACAGCTGGCCCAACAGCATCGATGACATCTGCGCCCGTCAGGAATGGGACTGGAAACCCACATTCGACCTCGACAGCATGACGGTGGATATGCTTGAAAAACTTAGCCAGCGCCTGTAAAATCTGGCACTATCCTGCTGGAAAGTACGGCCAGTGCCTTTTATACACATCCTTACGACAGCCACTGCCATTGTCCGCCTGATACGGACGGTGGCAGTGGCTCTCCTTTTAACCCTCTGAAACGCAAAAACGCTATCCTTTTCGCGCCTCTCTCGCACTAAATGTGTACCTTTGCGCAGCAATAAAACAATCATTCTATAACACATAAGCATTATGGCAAAGAAAGCATTACTTATGATCCTCGACGGCTGGGGCATCGGCAAACATGACAGAAGCGATGTCATTTACGAAACGCCTACTCCCTTCATGGACTCTCTCAACGCCACGTATCCTCACTCCCAACTGCTGGCCAGCGGCGAAAACGTAGGGCTTCCCGACGGACAAATGGGCAATTCCGAAGTGGGACACCTCAATATCGGCGCCGGACGTATCGTCTATCAGGACCTCGTGAAAATCAACCGTGCCTGTGCCGACGGCAGCATCCTTGAAAATCCTGAGATAGTCAGAGCCTACGAATATGCCAAGAAAAACGGCAAAGGCCTCCACTTGATGGGACTGACATCTGACGGCGGTGTCCATTCCTCTCTGAACCATCTCTTCAAACTCATTGATATCGCCGCAGAATACGGCATAGCCTCCTCCACTTACGTTCATTGCTTCATGGACGGCCGCGACACCGATCCCAAAAGCGGCAAGGGCTTCATTGCCGACCTCACGGCCCATTGTGCCCAAAGCGGTGCACACGTAGCCTCCATCATCGGCCGCTTCTACGCCATGGACCGCGACAAGCGCTGGAACCGTGTCAAGACGGCCTACGATCTTCTGGTTGAAGGTAAGGGCCGTAAGATGACGGATATGGTCGAAGGCGTTCAGAGCTGCTACGACACTGACTCCGAAGAACATAAAAATACCGATGAATTCATGGAGCCGCTCGTCAACGCCACTGTTGACGGCCGCATTAAGGAAGGTGATGTGGTTATCTTCTTCAATTACCGCAACGACCGTGCCAAAGAACTCACAGTGGTGCTTACGCAGCAAGACATGCCCGAAGAAGGCATGCACACCATCCCCAATCTGCAATACTACTGCATGACCCCCTACGATGCCTCTTTCAAGGGGGTTCACATCCTCTTCCCGAAAGAGAACGTAGAGAACACACTGGGCGAATACATCGCCTCAAAAGGCCTCAGCCAACTCCACACGGCCGAAACGGAAAAGTATGCCCATGTGACCTTCTTCTTCAACGGCGGACGCGAAACTCCCTATGAAGGCGAAGAGCGCATTCTCGTAGCATCTCCCAAAGTGGCCACTTACGACCTCCAGCCCGAAATGTCGGCCTATGAGGTAAAGGACAAACTCGTTGCCGCCATCAAGGAAGACAAATATGATTTCATCGTTGTCAACTTTGCCAACGGCGACATGGTAGGCCACACGGGCGTGTACGGTGCCATTGAAAAAGCCGTGACAGCTGTAGACAACTGCGTGAAAGAAGTCGTGACAGCGGCAAGCGCCACCGGTTATGAAACCATTATCATTGCCGACCACGGCAATGCCGACAATGCGGTCAACGCCGACGGCACTCCCAACACGGCCCATTCCCTGAACCCCGTACCTTTCATCTATGTAACGGAAAATAAAACCGCAAAAGTAAAGGACGGCGTTTTGGCAGATGTGGCACCGAGCATCCTGCATATCATGGGACTGGAACAACCAGCCGAAATGACCGGCAAGGATCTCATTGAAGACTGAAACTGTTTTTGATTATTCACCAACAAACGGGAAGCTATCCGGACAAAACCGGATGACTTCCCGTTTTTCATATACGGAGTCCGACAATAATCCTCCCGGCCGTTCTATAAGCCTACAGATACAAGCGTTGAAAAGGCGTTATTGCCGACAGTCACTTCCTTTATCCTTTTATGAAAGCAGGCTCTTCTGAAGGACTTTTCAGGCGAGCACACCGCCCAAAGAGTTGCTGATAATGACAGCGAGCACTACGGCCGAGATACCCGCATAAAGCCAGTCGCGCTCCTGAACAAAGTCGATGAGCGAGAGCGCCACGCGCATGATGGGCGTGAGCAGAAGAGCTATGACGCCCAATTGTATCCAGCCCGTAGCGGTAAAGTTGATCACACCGTCAACAATGCCCGAGAGCGTCGTATAGCTCTCATGCTCTTCCGCGGCCGCACCATAAGCGAAATGCGAATAGTCCTTCATAGGCTCGCCACCGTGTTCCATAAGATAAATGACTCCGCCTATAGCTGCTATGACGCAGGCCAGCGTCACGCCCCAACGGAGCGTATTGCCCACGAGGCGCTGAATATCGTGCTTGGGTTGTTTGTTTTCCTTTTTCATAAAGCATCAGAAATTTCCGGCAAAGCCCTGATAAATCATATTGACAGCCACCAGAAGAATGGCCACACAAAAAATCTGGCGAAGCACACGCACATCCATGCGCTTGAGCAGTCTGGCCCCGGTGAGCGCCCCGAGCAGGACACCAATCATCACCGGACAGGCCATACCCGGCTCTATATTGCCCCGCTGAATGTAAATGACAGCCGAGGCACAGGCCGTAACGCCCATCATGAAATTGCTGGTAGTGGTACTCACCTTGAAGGGTACTTTCATGATGCCGTCCATCGCTATCACTTTGAGCACACCGCTGCCGATACCGAGGATGCCCGACAGAATGCCGGCCACATACATCACGCCGAAACCACCGTAGACGTGCTTGAGCTGATAGCTTTTCACCGAGCCGTCCTTCTGCGGCCACGTGCCGAAGAGTTTCAACCTCCGGGCCTGCTCCGACCCCACCACACCGTCGTGGTCGGACTTGCGCCGCTGCTGCATGGCGGCGGTGAGAATGAGCACACAGCCGTAGATAACGGCAATCGTACTGCTGTTAAGATAGATAGCCACGGCCGCGCCACAAACGGCACCTATGGTAGTGGCTATTTCAAGGAACATGCCCAGACGGATGTTGGTAATGCCCTCCTTCACATAGGCACTGCCCGAACCGCTCGACGTGGCGATGGAAGCCACCAGAGCGGCGCCCACGGCATAGTGGAAGTCTACGCCAAAAGCCAGCGTAAGCAAGGGAATGACAACAACGCCCCCTCCCAGTCCCGTGAGCGAACCGAGCAGACCGGCGGCATAGGCGCCAATCAGCAAAATGAGCGTAAAAGTAAGAATGGTCATAGATGGTTTTATGTTTTGTAGTTGTAAAATAAAATCCTGCCACTTCCGGAATTTGCTGTTCCGGCCTGCAAAGTTACAGCGCAACCTGCGAAGGGCAAAACGAAACTTCTGAAAATATCATCTCACACTCTCTGTGCCGACTTTTTCGGCCCACCGGTAAAAGTTCCTTCCCTAGCCTCCGGCACAGGTCTCCCGGAAAACCGCAGGCCGAAAGACACGACCGTGCGTTCTGCCGTTTTTAACATTTCTTGCTTTCGGGCGGAAAATGTTGTATCTTTGTAACAGCGAAGCGGGCCGCCTCAACGAGACAGCCCGCTTTTTCACGTTTTCTGGGGGACGGATAAAGAAAAAAACAGGATAATTTCGTCATAAAAAGCATTACTTGGAATTTAAATTCCCCGTATCTGAGTAAAAATTCCGATACGGACTTTTCTTCCGGCAACCGTCACAACCTATATTTTAACACTCCGAAATATTACAGAAAGTTAAATATGTTAAAGTTGAGGAGCAAAAAAACGCTCCCCAACCTCATATTATTTTTCCGGCCGGCAGCCTACAGGCGCTTCACATCCGACTTGTCGGCATTAACATCGGCAGGCCTGCCTTTATAACGGATTTTAGCACCCGAAGAAGCCTCGGCCGTAATGCTTTTGGCAGCATGGCACTTCAGAGACGAGCCGCTCGAAGCTTGGGCATTGACATCGGAAGCCACGAAATCCGCGGCCTTAACAGAAGAAGCGCTTGAAATGTCATAATGAGCCACGCCGCCACACTTTCCGCGCAAACTTACGGAAGAACCGCTGGAAGAGGACACGTTGGAACTGGTGCAGGAAACATTGTCCAAGTTGACCATACTGCCACTTGAGGTCGAAATGATGAGACTGCGGACAGAGGCATTACCCACCTTCACAGAACTGCCGCTGGATAAATCCATACTAAAACCGGAGGCCCGGACATCTTCAATAGAAATCATGGCGCCGCTCGAAGCCTCCATCAACAAATCGTCATCTACACGCAAGTCTTTATCGACCTTGATGCTGGCGCCGCTAGAAACCGACATTCTGTTGATCTCCGGAGCACTGACATAAACCGTAACGGGATTGCCTGTCATTGTGACCCTTCCCGTTTTTTCAAAGTCCAGCCCCAGCACCAGTTCACCGCCGGAGTTCTTCACCACAAGATAAGGCAATATTTTCTCGACTACGTCAACTTTCACCGTCTGCTTCGAAGCGCTCTGCGTGTAAACCACCTTTACGCCCGAATAGGCCCGGACGGCATTGAAAGAAGGCAAATCAAAAGTTTTTTGAACACGCGGATCATCAGGATTGATATTGATGGCATTGCAGGAAATGCAGACCGCAAACAGGCAAACACCAATTGACATCAGGAAAAGGCTCTTTACATTCTTCATAATCTTTCGGTTTTTATTGAAGTTAATTAATACCATTATCTGCAAATATAACGAATAAGGACTTCTTTTGTGACAAAAAAAACAAAAATTATTCTTTTTTCTCTCATCACAGCAGAAATTCCTTGACAGAAGACCGTATTTTCCGGTGCCATTTATTTGGCAGTCATGAAATATCTCTCTATTTTTGCGGAAACCCTCAATAAGGATTTCTTCCTATGAACCGTATCCTACATGCCGCCTCTGCCGTCTGGCGGTTCTACCGCGATGGTTTCCGCAACATGACGTGGGGGCGCACGCTATGGATCATCATCCTTGTCAAACTGCTGGTGTTCTTCGTCGTGCTGCGCCTGTTTTTTTTCCAACCAGTTCTGAAAGGACTCTCCGACACTGAAAAGCAGGAAACCGTAGGGCGCAACCTCACACCGAAAAGCAGCGTGCCGCTTTGAATAATTCAAAAAAACAATCAGAAATACCTAAAACCTATGTCACTACTCGAAGTAACCTCTGTAATAGACTGGTCGCGCGCGCAGTTTGCCCTCACAGCGTGCTATCACTGGCTGTTCGTGCCGCTCACACTCGGTCTGGCTCTCGTCATGGGCATCATGGAAACCATCTACGTACGCAAAAAAGACGACTTTTGGAAGCGGGCCGCCCAGTTCTGGCAAAAACTCTTCGGCATCAACTTCGCCATCGGAGTGGCCACAGGCATTATTCTCGAATTCGAATTCGGCACAAACTGGAGTAACTATTCGTGGTTTGTCGGCGACATCTTCGGTGCCCCGCTGGCCATTGAGGGCATTCTGGCCTTCTTCATGGAAGCCACCTTCATAGCCGTGATGTTCTTCGGCTGGAACAAAGTGAGCCGCGGCTTCCATCTGGCCTCCACCTGGCTCACCGGACTGGGCGCCACCCTGTCGGCATGGTGGATTCTCGTAGCCAACTCATGGATGCAACACCCCGTAGGCATGGAATTCAACCCCGAAACCGTACGCAACGAAATGACGGATTTTCTGGCCGTAGCCTTCGCCCCCGAAGCCGTAGTCAAATTTTTCCACACCGTATCGAGCGGCTGGATGACCGGTGCCGTGTTCGTAGTAGGTGTAAGCTGCTGGTTCCTGCTCCGCCGCCGCAACATGCGACTGGCATTGGAAAGCATAAAAATCGGTGCCGCAGTGGGCGTAGCCGCCACACTGATAGTTATCTACACCGGCGACCTGTCAGGCCTCGACATGGCGAAAAACCAGCCAATGAAGCTGGCGGCAGCCGAAGGCCTGGAGCGCGGCGGGCAAGGCGCGGCATTTTCCATCGTTCCCGGAGTGGAAGTACCCGGAATGCTATCGTTCCTCGCCACGCACGACTTCAACGGTTACGTACCCGGCACGCAGGATTTACTTGAAGGTTACACTACACCTGACGGCGTGCGCCATCTTTCGGCCAACGAGAAAATGGAACGCGGGCAAAAGGCACTGGCGGCATTCCGTGATTTCCGCACTGCCGGCAAGACCGGCAACGAACAGGCACGCGACGAGGCACGCCTGCGGCTGAAGGAGCACCAGCCTTACTTCGGCTACGGCTACATCAGCAAGGCCGAAGAGCTCGTTCCCAACGTGCCGTTGGTTTACTGGTCGTTCCGCGTAATGGTAGGCGGCGGCATGGCACTGCTCCTTTTATTGGCCGTCATCCTGTGGTACGGACAGCGCGGACGCCTGCAGAATGCCCGTTTCCTCCTCCACGCCGGACTATGGAGCATTGCTTTGGTATACCTTTGCGGCCAGGCCGGATGGATAGTGGCCGAAGTGGGCCGACAGCCGTGGGCCATCCAGGATATGCTGCCCGTAGGGGCTGCCATTTCAAGTCTGTCGGCAGGAGCCGTACAAACGACCTTTTTCATCTTTTTGGGCATCTTCACCCTACTGCTCGTTGCCGAAGTGCGCATACTGTGTCGCGCAATCCGGTCACACAAGGAATAAGACAAACGCCACGTATCACATTATCAACGCCAATAAACTTCCGTTATGATAACCTACACTCTGCTCCAACAATACTGGTTCTTCATCGTATCCCTGCTAGGCGGACTGCTTGTTTTCCTACTCTTCGTTCAGGGTGCCAATTCTCTCATATTCCGTCTGGGACGCAACGAGGAAGAGCGGACACTCATCGTCAATGCCACCGGCAGGAAATGGGAATTTACCTTTACGACACTTGTCACTTTCGGAGGCGCCTTTTTCGCGGCATTCCCGCTTTTCTACAGCACAAGCTTCGGAGGCGCCTATTGGGTGTGGATGCTCATTCTGGCATCTTTCGTACTTCAAGCCGTGAGTTATGAATTCCAGTCAAAACCGGGCAACGTGCTTGGTCGGCAGGTTTACCGCCGTTTTCTCGTTTTCAACGGTTTCTTCGGACCGTTTCTGCTCGGCACGGCAGTAGCCACGTTCTTCACCGGTTCGTCTTTCAATGTGGACGCCGCCATGATGGGTGCCGACAGTTTGCCGGTGCCGGCCATCAGCCGTTGGGGCAATGCCTGGCACGGCCTTGACGCCTTGGCTGATCCGTGGAACATCATACTGGGTGTCATCGTAGTGTTCTTGTCGCGCGTACTCGGCTCGCTCTACCTGCTCAACTGCATTGAAGACCGCGAACTGCAACCCCGCATCCGACGTCAGGTTTTAACCGATGCCGTACCCTTTTTGCTCTGTTTCGTAGCCTTTGCCGGATTCCTGTTCACCAAATCAGGATTTGCCGTAGACGCATCAGGACAGATCAGCATGGAGGATTACAAATACCTGACCAATCTCACAGACATGCCGCTGGTGGCCGCCACGCTGGGCACCGGCGTGCTGCTGGTGGTAGCAGGCATCGGTCTCACCCTCTTACGCCCGAATTTCATACGAGGCATCTGGCCGGCAGGCGTGGGAACAGTGCTCACGGTGCTTTCGCTCTTGCTTTTGGCCGGCTTCAACGGAACGGCCTACTACCCTTCTTCCTCCGATCTTCAAAGCTCGCTCACACTGGCCAACAGTTGCTCCAGCCAATTTACCCTGACGGCTATGGCATGGGTATCACTCATCATTCCCTTCGTATTGGCCTACATCGCCTACGCCTGGCATGCCATTGACCGCAAAAGCATGACACGCCGCGAACTAGAAGAGGAAGAACACAAATACTGATACTTTTTCCAGTATGAATAGTTAATGATATTTAAGTCTTTTTGCATATAATAAACAAAGAGACTTTCAATACGGTATTTAACATTTCTTGCTTTCAGGACGTTTATGTTGTATCTTTGCTCTGAAATAGAAAGCCGCCCCGTAAAGGCGGCTTTTTCTGTAAGTATCAGGCGGTGAAAAAGCCTTATTCGTGTAAAAATTCCAAGTATTGCAATTTAAATTCTCCGTATTCGCGTAAAAACGATCCTTATTGTCATCCTTCCGAAACTTATTCCGGCTTACAGGAAAGTTAAAAATGTTAATATCATCAACGGTCCGAACGAAAGAGAATTTACATTTATTAGCACAAAAAAATCCTCCACCACGTTTCCCAGCATTAAGGAACACACCGGAAAACTGGTGGAGGACTATCATAATTCATAAAGAAGCGGGAAAGGCATGGCTCTTCACTCACATGCCCTTTCCGAAGAAAATATCCATATCAACGGAATATCACACCTACGGGATGAATGCCAGCCTCATAGGTTCTCAACAAACTACCGTTGCGGGAATACACATACACAACCCCGCGCTTGTCATAGTCGTTCGGCCCCTTGTCCGAACAAACATACCACTCACCCGTAAGAGGATTGGCATCAATGGACGCAGGCATAGCCGGCGGATTGGCATCCAGCAGATTCCTGACAACAACGGTTCCGGTTCTTGCGTCATAGACATTGGAAGTCACCCGGGCCTTATTGGCGGCATAATCGGCCTCCATACTGACCACCGCTACCTGTCCGGCCGAAGTCACGGCCACCATTCCTCCTCCGGCAAAGTCCGTCACAGCGTTGTTCTCCTCCGGAGCGATGCGCTGCACCTTGGCGGCTACATCATCATAGTTTCCGCGGCATACAACAAAAAGGTACCGGCCGGCCGGTTCGGCCACAATCTGTCCCGGATTAAGCCCCACGGCAATATCACCGGTTTTCTCGCCCGTGGCCACATCAACCACAGCCACACGCAAGCCATTGACATAACCGTCGTCATAGTTATAACCATCAGAAATTGTGGCATAAACCTTGCCGTCAAGAGCGGCAAGTCCGGCAGGATTAGGCCCCACCTCCTCACGGCGATCAATGGCATGAGTCAGCGTATCGAGACGGCTCACATAGCCGTCGTTATTGGCAATGAACACATAACCGCCGGCACCGCAAACGGCCTCCGGACCATTAGTCGTAACACTGGCCACAATATTCAACGTGGCCTTGTCAAGCACCCACACAAGATTGGAAGCATACACCGGAATGTATATCTTCGAACCATAAGCCACACCCTGCTGGGGGGAATCGCCCACACTTATGCCGTTTGCCGACTCAAAGAAGTTATCGGCATACGTGCTGTCGGCAAAGGACAACGCATCGACCGTGCCGCTCACACCGCCATAATAATTACCCTGATTGATAACATATACCCCCGCCCCTCCGGCAGAGACAGGAGGCTGCGGAACTGAGGGGGAATCGTCGCTGCAAGCAGCCAAAACGGTAACGGCCAGCAAGAACGCGGCCAAAAGTTTGCATGTCTTCATTTTATCGTCAATTTAAATAGATGAATAATCCTTTCCTGTTTTTTTGCCGGTCAATGTCTCATGTCGTCCACACGTTTGCCGGCCAATTCTCTACTCACCACGTCACTTTCACCTCAAAGCGGTAAGCGCGCCCCGGCATGGGATAGCGGCGCACTACTTCATACTGCCGGTCCAAGGCATTGAGCAAATCGGCCCTTACGTCTATTGCCGCACAGCCCAGACTAAAAGAGCGGTAAACGCCGATCCCCACTTCCACATAAGCCGGCAGGCGTGTCTGAGACAGATGTTCATTGGTGCTCCAGCGTTCGGACGAGAACGTGGCGTGCACCACTAAGTTCATCCACGGATTTTCATACGCCGCCGAAGCACTGCCGCTGTGCAGCGGTGTATAGGCCACCTGCCGGCCGTATCCCTCGCTCCCCGGCGCGGTACGGTCTGCCGCATGCTGGAGACTATAGTTTGCCGCCACATAGAGCCGGTGTTGCGGAATCAAAGGCTGACGGCCTGCCAAAGACAGATCGATGCCGGCAACCTCCACAAGTCCCATGTTCACCGTCCGCCAAATGAAAAGATTGTAAGGCACGCTCATAATCTTATCCTTCACATGGTTGGCATAGGCATCGGCCGATAATGTCCAGAGCATGCCGGCGTCCGAACGCCGGTTGCCGTATGAAAAAGCCATACCGCCGCCCAGCTGACGCGTACGCTCGGGACGGAGATCGCTGCTACCGAGATGATAGTAATAAGCCTCGGAGAAAGTGGGCAGACGGAAAAGGTCCTGAAAAGAGGCCCTCAAAAGAAGCGATGCCCGCGGAGCGTTCACCGCCTGCCACGAAAGATTGGCTACCGGCGTCATGCGCCGTGTGAGCATGCTTTCCCCTTGCCCGCCTGCCTTTTCCACATAAAGGTGGGTAAGGCCGCGCAAAGTAAGCGTTAAGGGCAGGCGTCCGCCGGTACGATAGCGTGCAGACAGGCTTTGCAGCAAACCTTCGCGGCGCACATCGGCACCGGAGGCAAGGTTGCTCTCCATGCCGGCATGAGTAAAGTCGCAGCTGTAGGCTACTTCAAAGTGTCGCACGGTATAGGCTGCGCCTGCCGTTACATAAGCCTCTTTCCTGCGGTAGTTCTGCCGCAGCGCGCCGCCGGGATACTGTGCGTCGCGATCGGTATAGCGGTCTTCGGCAAAGGTATATTTCGCGCCTGCCATGAGGTCGGTCCGGCCCACACGCTGTTGCCAGAGTGTCTGCCCGAAGGCCTGTTGCTCCACGAGGCGTTCGGTGGCCCGTTCGGTGTAGAGCGTCACCTGTCCGGGCAGGCGGCGGTGGCTGTTGTCGTAATGGATTTTCGTGTGCCACCGCCCGGCGGACAAAAGCCTCAGCAGTTCGGATTCGGCACGGACGGCCTGCATGCGGCTGCCGTTGCGGCGGTGTCTGGTCACCTGTTGCCCGTTGCGCAGGGTGTAGGGATAATCGTTTGTTCCGTAAAAGAAATCGCCGCTGACACCGAGGGCGGTATGGGACGCAAGAGGGAGCGAGGCGCTGAAAGCCGGACCTACCGTGGCAAACGAGCCTTGCGTGAGCGAAGCGGCGAAACGCGGCCCGCCGGTTTGGGGCAGACGACTCTCAAGGCCCACATGTGCCGCTGCCAGCAGACGCGGGGCTGCCAGCAGACGCGGGGCATCGGCCACCGCAAGCGTAAGTGCCGACAGGGTCTGACTGGAAAAGCGGCTCAGGTCCACTTGTCCGCTGCGGTCGGCCGATACCGGCAAGCCGTCGTAGCTTACGGCCGTATGAGCCGCCCCGAGGCCACGCACACTGACGGTTTTGAGTCCGCCGGCCCCACCGTAATCGCGCACAAGCGTACCGCCCATGCGCCGCAAGGCGTCAGAAAGCCCGGTGACGCCACGGCGCAGCAGCGCCAGACTGTCAAACCGCTCCACAGAAACGGCTGCCGTGAGCCGTGGCAAAGAAGGGCCGGCCGTGACGGTAGCTTCTGACAAGGTGTCGTCGGGGACTGCGGCAAAGCGGGCCGCATGGGCTGACGGATAGCCGCACAAAACGGCGACAGGCCATGAGGCAACAAGCCGCACGAGACGGCGGCTGCTCCTAAAGGACATACAAAAACGCATAAATGCCATTGAAATGAAACGGGCGTCAAGGCCTCTCCTCGGAGGCGGCGAAACGCATAATGCCGACGGCAGGTCTTCTGACTTTTCCTTATTCCAAACGCCTTCCCGCACATATCGCAAAAGAGCAGACGGAGTGCAGTGGCTTTCCTGTGATGGTTTGGAACCAACGAAGGAATTACAGCAGCGGGACTGTACGGGATTCTCACCCGTTTCCCTTTTAATGGCCCCCTTGGCAAGGGGATGCCAACCGTAGTAGCGCTGCAAAGATACATATTTATCAGCATATAAAAAACAATGGTCGCCTCAGTTTGAAGGCGCAGGAGCTTTAAAACGACTGCCGAAGACACTCTCGCCCCGCAGGCACAATGCCTGTTTTCATGCTGTTGTAAAAGAACAGAATCTGCCTTTCAACTTTAACATTTTTAACTTTCCGTTACATTTCAGAGTGTTAAAATATAGGTTGGAAGCTGTGTGAAAGAAAAAGTCCGTATCGGAATTTTAACTCGAATACTTGGATTTTAAATTCCAAGTAATGTTTTTCCGACCGGAAACAACCTGTTTTTACCGGTGTTTATCCCTGTAAAAACACGAAAAAGCGGCCTATCTCTCAAAGACAGTCCGCTTCGCTGTTACAAAGATACACAATAAAAAAGGTAAAAGCAAGAAATGTTAAAATCACGCTTTCAGGCTCTATTCTGCAATCCCGTGCCGCCCGGAAAAGTTTTACAGACACGGCCAAGGCCTCAGCCGGCACGAGATCTTAGCGGTCAAAGTCTGATAAAAGAATATGAGTGTCTAAATGGTATTTTTATTCAAAAAAAGTTATAAATTTGCGCCCGCAACATAACATGACTGGAATATTAAAATGGAATTAGAAAAATTTGACAGGCAATTACGCCTGATGGTTTTGCTTACCCAAAACCGCCTGCTCACAATTGAGGATATCAGCCGGGACCTGCACATGAGCAAGCGTTCTATCTATCGCTACATCGAAGCGTTCAGGCAGATGGGATTCATCGTCATTAAGGAAGGCACACGCTACCGCATAGACCACTCATCGCCGTTTTTCCACACCATCACCGAACGCATACATTTCACCACGGACGAGGCGCTTGTCATCAATCAGGTGCTCCATTCCGTCATAGACCACTCGCCGCAAATGCGCCACCTGCGCGAAAAGCTGGGAATGATTTACGACCCCAAGGTGCTGGCGGCACACGGTGTGGACAAGCGCATGGCGCGCAACCTCAGCCTGCTGTTCCGCGCCATTCAGGAAGAACGTGTGGTCATGCTCAAGGACTACTCATCGCCCAACAGCGACCGAACCGACAACCGCCTGGTGGAACCTTACCTCTTTCTGGCCGAAAACAGCGAGGTGCGCTGCTACGAAATCAATTCGGGCATGAACAAGACTTTCAAGGTGGGCCGTGCCGGAAGTGTGGAGGTGCTCGACCTCCTGTGGGCGCACAAGGACAAACACGCGCCTTTTTTCACAGACCTGTTCCACTTTAGCGGAGAACACCGTTTCGAAGTGACACTCCTTCTCGGAAGACTGGCCACCAGCCTGCTGCTTGAAGAGTTTCCCGCAGCCGAAGACCAGCTGGTACTCTGCGATGACGGACGGCACCGGCTCACAACGGAAGTGTGCAGCTTCAAGGGCGTCGGACGCTTCGTGTTGGGACTCTACGATGACATCGAAGTGACCGGTTCGCCGGAATTCATTCAATATCTGAAGAATCACATCCAAAATTTAACACAAAAAATAGGTATGTGACGCCACGTGTCACAAAAGGAGTGTTCCTTTGCCGTGAAAACCTTTCAAAACAAAGAGAATCATGTCCAAAAGAACACTCCTCCTTCCGGTACCGCCCATGAGCATGCGGCACAACAGTACACCCGCGGCATCGCCCGCCCGCAACCTTTCCGAAAAACTTGCCCGCCTGGAGGCAACGGCCTGTGTCAGGCGTCTGTCAGCTCTTTACAGCCGTCTGCTCGAAGAAGACGTATCGCCGTGCCGCACGCTACGCCTGCTCCACGCTCAATGTGCCATAGCCTGCCTGCTGCTCCCCCTGCCGCTGCCACTCGGCATGCGCGCGGCCTGTCTGGCGTGGTCGGCACTGGCCGCATGGCAGTGCAGGCCATCATGAAAAACACCTTTCTCGCCATCCGTCGCACCACGAAGATAAATGGCAAAGCCGCCGGCAGCCCTTATATTTCATGAAAAAACACCGAAGACCGACAGAATATGAGGTTTATTCGCTATATTTGCGCTGAATAAATCCTGAGACAGAGCCTGAAGCAAGGCTCACGTCTCATAAACAACTCATCAAGACATGAAACAAGCAATTTCCACACAACAGGCACCGGCCGCCATCGGCCCCTACAGCCAGGCCGTCGAAGCCAATGGCATGATATTCGTTTCGGGACAGTTGCCCATCAATCCCGCAACAGGCGAATTTGCCGAAAGCGGCATGAAAGAACTCACCCGACAGTCGCTCACCAACATCAAAAACATTCTGGCCGAAGCCGGCCTGACCATGGAAAATGTAGTGAAGACGTGCGTATTTCTGGCCGACATGGAAGACTTTGCGGAAATGAACGAGGTTTATTCCACCTTCTTCACCGGAACGACACCGGCACGCTCGGCCGTAGCGGTGAAAACACTGCCCAAAGGCGCCCGCGTGGAAATAGAGTGCATCGCCGTACGCTGAAAAAACCGACAACACAATTAAACAACACATGCAGAGAATAGGCGTTTTTCTTTCTTCAAAGGACAACCTGCCCGACAGCTACATACAGGCGGCCCAAGAAGTGGGAGAATGGATAGGCCGGACCGGACGGACACTCGTATATGGCGGTGCGAAAAAAGGACTGATGGAAGTTCTCGCCCGTAGCGTAAAATTCTCCGGAGGCCGCGTAATGGGGGTTGTACCTCAGATTCTGACAGACCGCAATCTGGTAAGCGACACGCTCGACATCACAATTCCCACCGTCGACCTCAACGACCGCAAAGCCGTCATGGTGCGCGAAAGCGACCTGCTCATCGCACTGCCGGGCGGTATAGGAACACTCGATGAAGTGTTTACCGTCATGGCTGCCAACACCATCGGCATCCACCGTAAACCGGTCATACTCTACAACGTAGACGGATGTTGGGACACAATCACAGCCGCCATCCGCGACCTCTGCGACAAGAAACTCGTATCTGAGAGTCAGAAGGAACTGTGGACCGTCATAAAGTGCACAGCCGAACTGGAGCACTTCATCCAAGCCCAGAACGGCAGATAACAGATAACGGTCAGACAAACAGGACGATTCCGGCCTTTCCTTAGGCCGGGTCCGGACACCCTCTTCATGGTTCGGCTCATTTTTGCCCCTATATTATAATAAGGTAATGTGTATGGATAAAGAATTAAGAGTAATTGTCAGCGGCGGCGGCACCGGCGGACATATTTTTCCGGCTGTATCAATAGCCAACGCTGTACGCGAACTGCGCCCCGATGCCCGCATACTGTTTGTCGGCGCCGAGGGACGAATGGAGATGCAACGCGTCCCTGCCGCAGGCTACGACATAAAAGGTCTGCCCGTTGCCGGTTTTGACCGCAAACACCTGCTGAAAAACTTCGGCGTATTGCTCAAACTCTTCAAAAGCAGGCAGTTGGCACGGAAAATAATCAGAGATTTCCGGCCTCATGTGGCAGTCGGAGTAGGCGGATATGCCAGCGGCCCCACACTGAACATGGCACAGCGGATGGGCGTGCCCACTCTGCTGCAAGAGCAAAATTCCTATGCCGGCGTAACCAACAAACTCCTAGCTAAGAAGGCAAAGCGAATTTGCGTGGCATACGAAGGCATGGAACGTTTCTTCCCGGCCGACCGCATAGTTCTGACAGGCAATCCCGTGCGACAGAACCTCCTTACGGCTATGCCCGACCGTGAAGAGGCCCTGAAAAAATTCAGCATGGAGAGTGGCCGCCGGACAATACTCATAGTGGGCGGCTCACTAGGGGCACGCACGCTCAACGAAAGCGTTCTGAATCATATTCCGCTCATACGGCGGCAAACAGACGTACAGTTCATCTGGCAAACAGGCAAGTTCTACAGCGAAGAAATAGCCCGCCGGCTGGAAGAAGCCCATTGTCCAACCAATCTGAGAGTAATGGACTTCATCAGTAACATGAACGATGCCTACGCTGCGGCTGATCTGGTCATTTCGCGTGCCGGAGCAGGCAGCATCTCCGAATTATGTCTTCTGGGAAAACCGGTCATATTGGTTCCATCCCCTAATGTAGCAGAAGATCATCAGACAAAAAACGCCATGGCTTTGGTAGACAAGGATGCGGCTATCTACGTTTCCGATGCCGAAGCCGTACAAACATTGATGCCGTTGGCCATCAACACAGTGAACAACTCAGCAGGACTGACAATTTTGAGCAAAAACATCCTGCACTTGGCTAAACCTGACGCCGCACGTGTCATAGCCGAAGAAGTTATCCGTCTGGCCGAGGATAAATAAATATCCGTTGCCCGTTGTTTGGTTAGAGACAACGGGCAACGGATATTTTCTCTAACATATTTGCCCCTTCATTACACTTCAGGCAACAAGGACGAAATACTTCAAACTATATTTTGAAAAAGCAGATTATAAATTCCGCCCGAAGTGTTCCCATAAAAATCCGACTAATATTTTCACAAACAAAACACGGCATTTTCTATCTCCGCATTTTCTCCGGTTACACGCAGAGAGAGAGAAATCCAATAAGACGGTTTCTCTTGTGTACAGCAATACGGAACCCCATACCTGAAAAACAGACAGCATTAAAACCAATAACCGGATTTTTCTTCAAAAAAAGCAACTTCAAGCCACGTCCGTCAAGTGTTTTCCCGAACAATTTTTCTTTACATAAAAAGACATCATCGTTTACTAACTGTTTGTAACCCCGAAAGAAACAGTCCTTATTGCCACAATTACGGTTTTCAAAGAACAAAGCCGTAAGTACCACCACATATTTTTATTAAAATATTTGTTTATATTAAAAACTCTTCTTACATTTGAACCCTTAAATGAAAAATTATATTGTTTTACTTTAATAAATTATGCTTTTATGAGAAAAAAGTTACAACTGTTTTTGTCGTTGTGCCTGGTACTGTTTACCAGTTTAGGCACCGCCAAAGCACAATCTCTGCCGGCATTCCCCCACATGTATTATCCTGGGGAATTTGTCACTGAGGTGACAGATGGCATGAAGGTGGTCATTACCCCTGTAGGGCAGACCGGCGGCAACATCTGGATGCAGCCAGAAGGTTCCTACCTGCAAGTACCCGCAACACCTAACAACAATGGCAAGTATCCCAACCAATGGGTAGAGACTGACCCCTCTTCCTATGGTATCTTCATCATCGAGAAGGTAGGTACGATGACCAACGAAGTGACAGGTGAAGAACATGACACTTATCGCATCAAAAACGAAGCTACCGGTCGTTATCTCAAGAAAAAAGACCGTGAAAGTTCTATCATGGAATGGACTGACGATGTGGAACAGGCTTTCGAATGCACCATTCTTGCTCCCGAAGGTTACCCCGAGAATACCATCAAAGACGGCGTCACCTACGAACCTGTCACCGACAATCCCCGCGCCTGGATCGGCGTAGGTGGAACAATTGCCACCCCCGTAGTCGGCGGTTACATCATTTGCGATGCCAACCTTGAAGTTGACGAAGAAGGCAACAAGCGCTACATCTATTTCTGCGCCTATGAAGGCGGTCAATTCCTGAGCTACATTGACACCAACCAGGTTGGTTTCAAAACTTACAGCGAATACGCAAACGAAGACTACAGCACAGCTCTCTATACCTTGGCCACAGCCTTATTCAACAACAATACCGACTTCGACTCCTATCCTGTTGGAAACGATGTTGGTTGCTACTCCGCTGCAGCCATAGAGAACATGAAAACGGTTTGGGCCGAATTCGAAACTGCGATTGACGGAGGCGCCACCTCTTATGAGGCCTGTGCTGCCATCTATGCGAAGATTGCCGAAGCCAAAGCCACGCTCGATGCCAGCCTCGTTGGCTTGGAAGATGGCAAATACTATTACCTTTTCTCCGGTGTAAACGACTATCTTAATACAGACGGCAACGAATTGCGTGCAAAACGCAGCTATACAATTCCCGAAGCCGCCAATGTTTCTACTACCGATGCCCGTTTCTGGTGGCAAGTAATAAAAGGTGAAGACGGTACGTATAGCCTCAAGAACTACAGTACCGGTAAATATGCCGGCCCCATCACCGATGAGAACTACACAGTTCAGAAAGTTGGCGATACACCCTTTGCCTTCAATATTGAAACAGCGACTTCAGTACCTGGCAAGACCGGATACTTCACAGTAATCGGCACAAACGGACAACAGATACACGACTCTGAAGTTGGCGAAAACAGTTATGGTTTTGGCGTTGTACGCTGGAACAATGTTGCTGCTCCCCGCGGTTGCTGGAAGTTCATCACTGTTGATCCTCAGATGATTGAAAACGTGGTTGAGAAACTGGCTCAAGAACGTCTTAACGTAGAACTGAACGAACTTTACCTCAATGCTTCTGCCACTTACAATAAAGAGCGCATCTACACTACGGACGAAGCCGAAAACGACGGTGTGTTCTCTATCCCTGCTGACGGCAAGCTTCTCTCTGAAACTCAAATCACCTCTAACGCTCAGCACCAAGGCGAAGGTTCCATTGCAGCCTTACTTGACGGTGACATGCAGTCTTACTTCCACTCTGCATGGTCCTCTGCCTACGCTCCTGCCGGCCAGTACCACTGCCTTGATCTCGACCTGGGCGAACAGATGCAGATTGTAACCTTGAAGTACGCCCGTCGTCCTTGGAGCAATCAGAACCTTACTCCCACCAAAGTCAACATCTATGCAGCAAACGACACAACGAATGCTACCGGCAAGTGGAACTACATCGGCACTTATACCCTTAAGCAAAATGTAGCCAGCACTTACCAGCGCACTGTAGACGGCGTACAAGTAGACTCTCTCATTGCCAATGCTGGTGGTATGACCGGCTTTGATCTTGGCGCAGCTTACCAGTACGTTCGCATGGAAGTCCTCTCAAATGTCAGTCTTGACACCAGAGGTCCGGGCAACGCCAACGAACTCGGCGGCATTCCGTATTTCACCATTGCAGAACTCCGTGCCTATGCCGGTAAGTTTGATGAAGTTGCCTCTAAAGCCTTCATGGCCGTAAGCGAACCCGTACGTAACGCCTTAGCTGAGAACTTGAAGATTGCCAGCGCTGCTTACAATGAAGGCACCGCAACCCGCGAAATCATCGACAACCTGCAGCAAGCCTACGATAACTTCCTTAAGGAATTCGCCGACAGCGAAGTTGTGAAGACGGCTTTGAGCGACACAAAATCGAAACTTAATGCCTATAACTCTTTGCTTGGTGAAGAAATCGGTATGTTCCCCACTGAAGCAAAAACTGCAGCCGATGAAGTTGTTGCCAATGTAGAAGCCTATCTCACCGACCTTGACGAAAAGGGTGAAGCCATCACTTTGAGCAAGGTTGAAGAACTTGTGGCTCAGCTCGAAGCTGCCATCTCCACTCTCAACAGTACCCTTATTCTGCCGGAAGTTGGCAAGATTTACGCTCTCCGCGGTGTCAGAGCTTCCAACTCCAGTGCTGACGCCCGTGGCGAAAACGCTCTTGTTTACGCTACCGGAAACGGTTCTACCTTGAAATATGTTGTTGACACTCTCAATGAGATTGACCCTGCTACAAACCTCAACTATCTCTGGAAAGTTGAAGAATGCGGCAATGGCCAGATCGCTCTGCGCAACTTGGCTACTGGTTTCTACCTTGACACTCTCCAGAACAAGCTCAGCACCGCACTGCGCAATGTTGAAGAAAAGGCGCTGGTCGGCTACCAGTCTGCAATGATTCCTAGAGGTTTCAATCTCATCATCGGCAAGTACAACGACAAGGATGTTTATATGAACTTCCAAGGCGACGGCGTCAACATGGTTACATGGAATGTTGCAGGAGCCGCTACCAACTCCAACGTCAAGTTTGTAGAAATAGACGCATTCGAACCTGAGACAGAAAGTGACGCACTTTATGCCACCTGGCCTACTGTAAGAGACGGTTACCAGATCATGACTCTGCCTTTCGGTGTATACTACGTTGAAGAAGAATCGGCTCAGGCTTACACCCTGCTTGGCGAAAAGGCCGGCGAAGGCGAGAATAACCCCACACTTGAGCTCAAAGCCATCAACGACGGTGACATCATCCCTGCCGGCACGCCGTTCATCCTCCAGACAACTGATACCATCAGCTACACGATGAACCTCGACGCTTACGATCCTTTCAACATTCCTTACGTATTCGAAGTTGTTAATCCTGAAAACGGTACTATCACCGGTACTATGACGGGTGAGAACCTCAGTTGGGACGTATTCGGCAAGGGCGTGTTCCGCAACGGTAATCTGACCTACATCAGCTCTGAAACAAGCGGCAACCGCAGCATCCCCGGCAACAGCGGTTACATCAACTACGTTGAAACTACCGAAACCGGTGACGCCTTCATCGAACTGACCGGCGGCAGCCTCACCACAGGCATTGCAGGCGGTGTTATCGTCGACAACAATGCCAAGGTTAACGTTTACACCATCTCCGGTGTACAGGTTCGCAAGGCTGTGAAAGCTGCCGACGCTACCAAGGGCCTCCCCGCAGGCATCTATGTAGTAGGCGGACGCAAAGTAATCGTAAAATAATCTTCGCGTAAGATACACAACACACTCCCAACGGGTGCGGCACTTATTGGTGCCGCACCCGTTGATATTATACGGCTACATTCTTTTTCTACATATCATAAGTTTTATTTTTCACTTATACTATCCTTCAACCACATCCTTATCCATCCTCATTCCATCGCTTTCACTTTAACATTTTTAACTTCCGTTTACACTTCAAGAAGCCCAAAAACGGACATCTATCACAAAAAAGAGAAAAGTCCGTATTGCAATTTCAACACGAATACTTGAAAATTAAACTCCAATACGGGGATTTTTTCTAAAAAACAGGATAGAAAAAACTCTTCACACCCCTTAGAAACACTGAAAAAGCGGGACTTCCTCATGGAAAGTCCCGCTTCGCTGTTACAAAGATACAATATTTTCCGACCGAAAGCAAATAGTGTTAAAATAGCAAGAGTTCCCCTGCATCCCTACATATCCATCCCCAGGCCGTCAGATTCCAATCGTATTCCGGTCAGCCTGAAAAGCTACAAAAAACTCTCCGGAATACATTCTTTTATAAGAATATTTATTCGGCTGTTTTCTTAAAAATACGTATCTTTGCAGTATATAAAACCAAAGGTTCAATCTTATTCACCGACCTGATATTTCCTGCCCAGTCTTATCCCCATAGGATTGAGGTAAGGATTATGTATCGAATATATAAGAAAAAAATATGGAAGAAACGCAAAAGAGCGGCGCAAACTATTCGGCCAGCAACATTCAAGTGTTGGAAGGCTTGGAAGCAGTGCGCAAACGCCCTGCCATGTACATTGGCGACATCAGCGAAAAAGGTCTTCACCACCTGGTCTACGAAACGGTGGACAACTCCATTGACGAAGCCCTTGCCGGTTATTGCACGCATATCGAAGTAACCATCTGCGAGGACAATTCCATCATTGTACAGGACAACGGCCGCGGCATTCCTGTGGACATACATCCCAAAGAACAACGCTCTGCACTCGAAGTAGTCATGACGGTACTTCATGCCGGCGGCAAATTCGACAAAGGTTCCTATAAAGTTTCCGGCGGTTTGCACGGTGTAGGTGTGAGTTGTGTGAACGCCCTCTCCACCAAAATGCTTTCCCAAGTATTCCGCGACGGTAAGATACATCAGCAGGAATATGCCAAAGGTCATCCGCAATATGCTGTCAAGGTTGTAGGCGAGACCACCCTGCGCGGTACACGCCAGCAATTCTGGCCCGATCCGGAAATATTCACCACCACTACCTACAAATATGACATCCTGGCCAACCGCATGCGCGAACTGGCCTATCTCAATGCCGGCATCACCATTACGCTGACTGATCTCCGGAAGGACGACGAAGGCAACACGCGCACCGACACATTCCATTCCGAACAAGGATTACGTGAATTTGTGCGGTATATCGACTCCTCGCGCACGCATCTTTTCGATGATGTCATTTACCTCAACACCGAAAAGAACGGCATGCCCATCGAAGTGGCCATCATGTACAACACCTCCTACAGCGAAAACCTCCACTCCTACGTCAACAATATCAACACGATAGAAGGCGGTACGCATTTGGCAGGCTTCCGCATGGCCGTAACCCGCGTACTGAAAAAATATGCTGAAGAAACCGCCTCCAAGCAGCTTGAGAAAGCCAAGGTGGAAATAGCCGGCGAGGACTTCCGCGAGGGACTTACGGCTGTCATTTCCGTGAAAGTGGCCGAACCTCAGTTTGAAGGTCAAACAAAAACCAAGCTCGGCAACAGCGAAGCTACCGGTGCCGTAAACCAAGCCGTCGGCGAGGCTCTCACCAATTATCTGGAAGAACACCCCAAGGAAGCCAAACTCGTGGTAGATAAAGTCATTCTGGCCGCCACAGCCCGTGTTGCAGCCCGCAAGGCCCGCGAAAGCGTGCAGCGAAAAAGTCCGATGTCGGGTGGCGGACTGCCCGGCAAATTGGCCGACTGCTCTTCAAAAGATCCCGCACAATGCGAGCTTTTCCTCGTGGAGGGCGACTCCGCCGGTGGTTCGGCCAAGCAGGGACGCAGCCGCGCCACTCAGGCCATCCTGCCCCTGCGCGGTAAGATTCTGAATGTGGAAAAGGCCATGTGGCACAAAGCTTTCGAAAGCGACGAGGTGAACAACATCATTCAGGCTCTGGGCATACGCTTCGGCATGAACGAGGACAGCAAAGAGGCCAACATCGAAAAACTCCGCTACCACAAAGTCATCATCATGGCGGATGCCGATGTGGACGGCCAGCACATCGCCACACTCATCATGACACTGTTCTACCGCTACTTCCCGCAAGTCATACAGGACGGCTATCTCTACATTGCCATGCCGCCACTCTATCGCTGCAAGAAAGGAAAAATAGAGGAATACTGCTATAATGACATTGACCGCCAGCGGTTTATCGAACAATATGGCGACGGAACGGAAAACAGCATACAGACGCAGCGCTATAAAGGTCTCGGTGAAATGAACCCGCAACAATTATGGGAAACCACCATGTGTCCTGAAACACGCCTGCTCAAACAGGTGACCATCGACAATGCAGCCGATGCCGACTATGTATTCTCAATGCTCATGGGCGATGACGTAGGTCCGCGCCGTGAATTCATTGAACGCAATGCTACTTACGCCAAAATCGACGCATAACACTTATTTTCAATTGAGTCAGGCTGCCGGAGACATGTCTCCGGCAGCCTGACTGTTTTCCATCGGCACTTCAATGTTCTTAACTTCCTGTCATATTTCAACGTGCTGAAATAGAGGTTGCAAATAGTGAAGCGGAAAAACCATACGGAGAAATCAGACAATAAATACGGTAAGAAATTAGTCGTTCACCTCTGGAAAGCGTTCAAAAAAGTGTGAATTCCAGATGGATGAAGACACCACCTCCCAAGTCCACAACACCGCAACTTACACAAGACGTATGACTTATTAAATATTATTATGTTTCACAGTAAAAGTCCATCCGGAAAAACTATTTAACTTTGCAGAGTTTTGATAACAAACTTCATTTCCCGGCCAACCAACGGAAAGACAACAAGCCGGCCAATAATCCCCACATCTGCTTTTCTGTGATAAAAAGACTGTACCTCCTGATATCTCTTGCCATGCTGGCACTGACCCTCACCGCCCAAAAAGTGACGGGGCTGGTGACTGATGCCAAAACGGGAGAGAAATTGCCCTTTGTGAACATTGTATTTGAAAAAGGAGGCGGCACACAAACCGATCCTGAAGGACATTACAGCCTGCCTTTCCAAAACGGACGGCTGCGCTTCTCGTGCATCGGTTACGAAACGAGAACAGTCAGCGTCAAACAAGCCGGAACGCTCAATATTAAAATGAAATCGAATGAGAGCAGTTTCGGCGAAGCTGTTGTCACAGGGCGTCGCGAAAAATATTCGCGCAAAAACAATCCTGCCGTAGAACTGATGAGAAAAGTGATTGCCGCCAAGAAAAAAAGCGATCTCAAAGCACATGACTATTACAGTATTGACAAATACTCGAAACTAACTTTCGCCTTCAACGATGTTACCGACAAGGTTTTTGAGGAAGGGAAGTTCAAGCGGCTTCCGTTCCTGAAAGAGCATGTCGAAACATGCAATGAAACCGGACGGCTCATTCTTCCTATCTCCGTGGACGAAACCGTGTCGCGCGACATTTACCGCCGTTCCCCCTCTGAAGAGAAGAGCATCATCATCGGCCAACGCAGTAACGGCATCAATGACCTGTTCAACACAGGTGACATTCTTTCCGTCTTGCTCAAAGACTGTTTTACTGATGTCGACATCTACAAAGACGAGATACGCCTGCTGCGCTACCCCTTCATAAGCCCCATTTCCTCGCGCTCTGCCATCAACTTTTACCGTTACTTCATCATCGACACGACTTATGTGGATCATGACAAGTGTATCCGAGTGGACTTCACTCCCAACAATCCGCAGGACTTCGGCTTTTCGGGCAGCATGTTTATCATGGCCGACTCGACCTACCGCGTGAAAAAGGCCGATTTGGGCATTCCGCGCAATTCCGATGTCAATTTTGTGGAAGACATGCGCGTTATTCAGGAATTCCGTAGCCTGCCCACCGGCGAGCAGGTGCTCTGCAAGGACGACATGCTGGTACAGCTCAAAATCGTCAATTTCCTGCAAAAGTTTCAGGTCAAACGCACAACGGAATACACTAACTTCAGTTTCGCACCCATCCCCGAAAAAGATTTCAAAATTAAAGGTGGACAGTTCATCCATCCCGATGCCAACATGCGCAACGAGGTGTTTTGGGAACAACACCGTCCCGAACGTCTCACCAGCAGTGAAGATAAGATGGGCCTGCTCGTCCGCAGACTAGAACAGGTGAAGGGATTCAAGCCGGTGTTGTTTGTGGCCAAAGCCTTCATCGAGAATTTCGTGGAAACAACGGCCGACCCTCACAGGCCCTCTAAAGTAGATATCGGACCGGTGAACACGATGATTTCTCAGAATTTCGTAGACGGACTTCGGCTACGTGCCTCGGCACAGACTACTGCGAACCTTAATCCTCACTGGTTTGCAAAAGGTTATGTTGCCTACGGCTTCAAGGACCACCGGTGGAAAGGTATGGGGGAGATCACTTATGCTTTCAATGAAAAAGCTTATCTTCCGCGGGAATTTCCGGTCAACAATCTGACGTTCACCTACAACCGCGATGTCATGTCGCCAAGCGACAAGTTTCTGCCGACGGACAAGGACAATGTTTTCACATCATTCAAGTGGACCACTGTAGACCACATGATGTATTACGAAACCATGCGCCTGCAATGGGACCGCGAATGGGAGAACGGCCTGCGCCTCAAAGCCCAGTTGCGCACCCAGCGCGACGAACCTACGGCCGCCCTCTTCTACCAGTCGCTCGACGGCATGGGAACACCATCGGAGGATGCCTCGAAATACCGCAAACATCTGCGCACCAATGATCTCACCGTAGGACTGACATATCAGCCGGGGGTGACATGGATCAACACAAAGCAGCGCCGCATACCTTCCAACCAGAATGCTCCCATCTTCAGTTTGTCGCATACAGCGGGCCTTTATGAGCACATGGGCTCCAACCGGGCATATAATTTTACGGAAGCAGGCATTTACAAACGCTTCTGGCTACCTTCATGGGGAAAGATTGATACTTATCTTAAAGGAGGCATACAATGGAACCGCGTACCGTTTCCATTGCTTATCATGCCGGCCGCCAACCTCTCCTATATCGTAGAGGACCATACTTTCAGTCTCATTGACAATATGGAGTTCCTCAACGACCGCTACGCCTCGCTAATGATGTCGTGGGATCTGAACGGAAAAATTTTCAACCGCATTCCGTTACTCCGCCGCCTAAAATGGCGCGAATATCTAGGCTTCAACCTATTATGGGGATCACTATCGAGCAAAAATAATCCGTTTTTGGAAAAGAACGCCACCGACAGCCGTTTATTCTACTTTCCGGGCAGTTTTAACCCTGAAGGCACGTTCAATTATCTATCACGCGTAATGGACGAGAAAAAGCCTTATATGGAAGTCATAGCTGGCATACATAATATTTTTAAAATCCTCCACGTAGAATACGTGCGCCGCCTGACCTATAACGACCGGCCTGGCACGGACAAATGGGGTATCCGCCTGATGCTGCGGGCCACGTTCTGAGCATGCCGTTTAGGGCAACCGTAGCCTGCTGTCAGCCGCCTTCTGCTATTCCATCCCCCATATCCCCTTTTGAATAGAGTATACGCCTGAAGAGAACCGAAAAGGCCACTGAAACAGAACGGAAACTCTTCTTTAAAAAGTTAAAGCGGTGATAATTAATGCAGAACATTTGCATATCTCCAAATAAATTCGTACTTTTGCACCCGAAAACCACACGAATGGCAAACCGAAAGGTTTCCTGCGTAGATTTCCTATTTATAAATTGCATTGGGAAAACGCAGTGTGAATACCGGCTCGGCTGCACAGAAGCCGTACAGGTTGCGGAGAATCTCAGAGCGCCACTTTCCGCCACGCATTCGTGACAAAACATTTAAGATGAAATTAAAGTTTTTATTATTATCATTAATCCTCATTTTAGTGTCGACCAACACCACGGCACAACAAACCTACACAGGTAAAGCTTCTTATTATGGCAATAAATTTCACGGACGCCGTACAAGCGATGGCTCCATTTATCACCGCGACAGTTTGACCTGCGCCCATCGCACCCTGCCTTTCGGTACGCTCCTCAAAGTACGCAACGTACATAACGGACGCGAAGTGGTAGTGAAAGTGACAGACCGTGGCCCTTTCGTTAAAGGACGTATCGTAGACCTCTCCTTTGCCGCCGCTAAAGAAATCGACATGTTAAGCGCGGGCGTAGGACGTGTGGAAGTAGAACCCGTCAATTCTTCACTTGCTTATCTTCAGAAGACAACGGAAATTCCCTCACTGCTGCCTGAACTGCAACTGCCAGATCCCACAACTGGTGAATACCGCACAATGAGCGAATGGCTCGACAGCGACAAAACCGGTAGAGAAAAAGCTAAAGACAATGCCCGGAAACGCAGCAAAGCAGCCTATCTTTCGCGTAACAAACGCAAGCAGCCCGCATGGCATGTACTGAGTAACCGGATAACGGCCAAAGCGGACAAATAAAAAAATACAGAGCCTCCCTACCCTATGGGCCGGGGGGCTTTTTAACATAAAAAGAACTTTTTCAACAACGAAACAAAACAACCGGCCATGAGCAAAAAGAAAAATCCCGGTACACTCTGCGTACAAGGCGGCTGGACACCCAAAAAAGGTGAACCGCGCGTGTTACCCATCTATCAGAGCACCACATTCAAATATGACAACAGTGAGCAAATGGCACGCCTCTTCGATCTAAAAGATTCCGGCTATTTCTACACCCGACTGCAAAATCCCACCAACGATGCCGTGGCCGACAAAATAGCCTGCCTCGAAGGGGGAGTGGGGGCTATGCTGACATCGAGCGGGCAAGCGGCCAACTTCTTTGCCGTGCTCAACCTCTGCGAAGCCGGCGACCATTTCATCACCTCCAATAACATCTACGGCGGCACGTATAATCTCTTCGGCGTAACCATGAAGAAAATGGGCATCGACTGTACTTTCGTTGACCCGGAACAAAGTGATGAAGAAATCGAAAAGGCTTTCCGCCCCAACACCAAATGTTTCTTCGGTGAAACCATATCCAATCCCGGAGGTCACATATTCGACATCGAACGCTTTGCCGAAATGGCTCACCGCCACGGTGTGCCCCTTATCGTAGACAATACCTTCGCCACCCCCGTAAACTGTCGTCCCTTTGAATGGGGAGCGGACATCGTAACGCATAGCACAACGAAATATATGGACGGTCACGCCACTGCTGTGGGCGGATGTATAGTGGACAGCGGTAGCTTTGACTGGGCGGCTCATGCCGATAAATTCCCCGGCCTGTGTGCTCCCGATGACAGCTATCACGGACTAGCTTATGCCGAAGCCTTCGGTAAAATGGCCTACCTCACTAAAGCCACCGCACAACTGATGCGTGACCTTGGTTCCATACAAAGTCCGCAAAATGCTTTCCTTCTTAATCTCGGACTTGAAACGCTCCATCTGCGTATGAAGCGCCACTGCGAAAACGCCCAACAGGTAGCCGAATTTCTGAAAAATCATCCGCAAGTGGCATGGGTCAACTACGCCGGGCTGCCGGACAACAAACACCACCACTTGGCGAAAAAATATTTGCCCCAAGGCGGATGCGGCGTAATAGCCTTTGGTCTTAAAGGCAACCGTGACGAAGCTATCCGCTTTATGGACAACCTGAAAATGATCTGCATCGTGACACATGTAGCCGATGCCCGCACCTGCGTACTCCATCCCGCCAGTCACACCCACCGCCAACTTTCAGAAGAACAATTACGTGAAGCTGGCATTGCTCCCGACCTCATACGGTTGTCGGTGGGCATTGAAGATGTAGAGGATATCATTGAAGACATTCAACAAGCCATGGAGAGCATTAGCTAACACTCTCCAGAACATTAAAGTCCATCCCCTTATTCTGCAAAACGACATATAAGAATGCAGAATAAGGGGATTTTCTTTCTGAGTATATTACCGTCAAAAATCAACAGGAATCCTCACAGTCTTAAATTCTTTCCCTTCCATTCAATATCTAAAATTGTTTTTGAAGGTTAAAGATGTTAACTTAACAAAAGCATCAAATGAAATGAGTACTATTTCCCTACTTTTGCAAAAAGTTAAAAAACAATGACAGCGATGCAAGTTTTTTTGCCAATCCTGTTTATGTTATTGAAAAGCCAATACATAATGCACTATGAATAGAACAATAAGCAAGTATCTTACCGTCATCTCACTATCTCTTATCTCTGTTTCTACTCTCATGGCACAAAGCTACGAAAGGATGTGGACAGAGGTAAAAACAGCGGTTCAAAAAGACCATCCTCAGACAGCACTAGATGCTGTGAACCACATTTACCGGAAAGCACAAACCGAAAATAATGACGGTCAACTGATGCGGGCCATGCTCACCGCACGATTACTCCACGCTGAAGTATCACCTGACAGTGGAAAAGTAGCCACAAAGCGTCTTGAAGCGGCATTAGCCGCAGAAACCAGTCCCGCCATGCGCGCTCTGTGGCAATCGGCTCTCGGACAAATTCTTATCAACGATGCCGACACCGCCAATGTATCCCGAGGCAAGACATTACTGCTGGCCTCGGTAGCCGACATCACGATGCTAGGCAAAGCCTCAGCCAAAGATTATCTCCCGGTGCTAATCAAAGGTAAGGACAGCCAAATCTATCATGATGACTTGCTCAGCGTTCTTCTGCCACCAGTCATGCAATCGCGGCACATTCCCCTCTCCGAACGCCAAAGGATAGCAGGCAACGCCATTACCGAATACCAAAGCCGCGACATGCGCAAAGCCGCCTTGCTTGTCACTCTCGACAGCATTGACATATCGGCCGGACAGGCTCTGGCTTCAGAAAGTAACTCCCAGTTCGAAACCCTGTCGCGCCTAAAAAACATTTATGCCGACACGGAGCTTAATGTGGAAACCTATATCCGACTGATAAAGAGCCACGATTACCGGAACTATTCTCAGGCAACAGACAGCATTAAACTGGCACTGGCACATGAAGGTGTAAAAAAATACGGACACCTGAAACGAGCCGATGTCCTACGCGAATACATTGCCAGATGCGAACAGCCGATGTTACGGTTTTACATCAGCCGACAAACCCTTTATCCCGGACGAGAAACGCCATTGGCCCTCACTGCGCGTAATGTGAAACAGGCAGAAGTGCGCTTCTACCGCCTCAATCTTAAGGCAGACGACAACCGGCTTCTACGAAGCGGGCAATGGAAGAACGTAAAAAAATGGCCAAAAACATTGTCATATACCTTACATCATACCTTTAAGCCGGCCAAAGCATCTGAGGAACACACCGACTCACTGCAATTCCATCTGAGCCAACCCGGCATATATCTTTGCGAGCTTTTGGCAGACAACCGCCACACAGACCACAATATCATATACGTCTCCTCCGTCACCCCGCTCATGCTCAATACCGGCGAAGGATTGTCGCGCATTGTGCTCGTAGATGCCATGAGCGGACAACCTCTGCCCGACAGCCGGATTGTCCAATACGAAATCCGCGACAATGTACGCCGGCAACTCAAAGTATATGAAGCCGGCCCTGACAACGAGATTATTATTCCTCTCCCCAAACGCCATTCCTCAAACAACTTTTTCGCTGTTTCGGGTAACGATGCCTATTCACCCGACATGAGGATGAATGCGGCATATCGCTTCCACCCGACAGACAAACAGCCCCAAATGAACATACGTCTCTTCACCGACCGCACCATCTACCGGCCGGGACAAACGGTGCGCTTCGGTGGCATAGCCTATACACAACATGGAGACGAAACCACCGCCACCGCAAAATTAAAAACTACCGTCGGACTTTTCGACACCAACGGACGCCAAATAGATACCCTCATCTGCGTCACCGACGAATTCGGCGCCATAGGCGGTGAATTCAAATTACCTTCCGCATGCCTTCCGGGAAATTTCTATCTGCACATCGAAAAACAGACGCCGCTTTATTTCAAAGTAGAGGAATACAAACGCCCCACTTTCACCGTCGAAACAGAATCGCCGCAAACAGCCTATGCCATCGGCGATACAATCCACGTCACAGGCAAGGTGAAAACCTATTCCGGATTACCCTTAGCCGGCACCGCCATCAAATACAGAATAGACCGCTGGATGCTCTATCGCTACGCCACTGACGACTATACCCCACAAACTGGCACTGCCGTTACAGACGAAAAAGGACATTTTTCATTACCCGTAGTTCTGACCTACAACAATGCCACAAATCAGGCACACAAACCTGCTTTCAACCGTCTGCGCTACGCTGTGAGCATTGACGCAACAGCTGAAAACGGAGAAACCGTATCGGCAGAACGCGTCATTGCCGCAGCCACCAAAGCCTCATGGATCGAAACATACTGGAGCGAAAGCCTTTGCAAAGAAAACCTGCCCGACATCAGCATCCGACACACCGGTTCTGCCGGACAAGCACTCCCCGGCACAGTCAGCTATACTGTCTATGCTAACGGACAACCTGTGGCTGAAGGCCATCTGACAGCCAACGTCCCCTTTGTCCCCACATTCCTCCGCAACCTTCCTTCAGGAGAATATGACGTAACACTTGCCATTGCCGGTACAGACTCCTTACAACGCCACTTCCTTCTTTTTTCCGAAACCGACCGCAAGCCATCTGGAAAAGCCCCTTTCTGGCACTACGAACGTACCAACGCACAGGCCGACAGCACCTTGGTTATCGTAGGCTCGCCTCACGACAGCATTGTGCTCTTTTACGACCTCTACAGCGGCACAAAGCGTCTTGAAAGCCGCCGTATCACCTTTTCCGACTCTCTCCTGCACTTCCATTTGGCTTACCGCAGCGAAATGGGCGATGGCGCGCGTGCCTGCTTCGCCTTCGTAAAAAACGGCGAACTCTATTCATTAAGTCAGGAAATCACCAAACCTGTCCCGCAAAAGAAGCTCCGCCTTGAGTGGAGTACCTTCCGCAGCCTTCTCCGCCCAGGACAACAAGAGGAATGGCGCTTGCGGGTCTTCAACGCCGACGGATCACCGGCACGAGCCTCACTGATGGCACGGCTCTACGATGCTTCGCTCGATGCTTTGGCCAAAAGCGACTGGAATTTCCGTTTGAACTTCCCGCGCAACGTGGCATACGTTTTCCGCAGCATACCCTTCAACACATCGCTGTCAATGTGGGGAATGAAGCCCATCAGGAATTTCTCCTGTCCGGAATACCAATTCACCCATTGGGACAATCAGCTTCTGGATGCTTATCCCCACTTCATGTATAAAAAGGAATCATCCCAATTAATGACATCCGCCTATGCCACCGCACCGACAGAACGAAACATGAGCGCAAAAACACTGCAACTGCGGAGCATGGCAAAAGGCATAAGCTGCACCGAAGAAAAAGCAGACGACACACAAGACGGAATAAGCGGAAGCATAAACGATGAAGGCGGAGCGGAAGCAATCATTCCCCGCAGCAATTTTGCAGAAACGGCCTACTTTGCCCCCCGCCTCATCACCGATGAGAACGGCGAGGTGACCCTCTCGTTCACACTGCCCGAAAGCCTCACTTCATGGAACTTCACAGCACTGGCACATAACGGCGGAATGGACCATGGCCGCCTCGACACCACCGTAGTGGCCCGCAAAGAATTCATGCTGCAACCAGCCATGCCACGCTTTGTACGCCAAGGCGACCGTGTTGTCATACCCGTTACACTGCGCAACCTGACAGACCATGGCTTTGGTGGCACAACGAACCTCCAGCTGCTTGACGCCCAAACCGACCGGCCGGTTAAAGCACTCCGCAAGAACTTTGAACTTTCCCCCGGCGCCACACAGACCCTGCACTTCGAACTGGACGCCGAATTCGACGAACCGGTGCTTATCTGCCGCATCACGGCTACCGGAGGCGGTTTCAGCGACGGTGAGGAACACTATCTGCCCGTACTTTCCAGCCGTGTGGAAGTAATACGCAGCATCCCGTTCTCACAGACTGAAGCCGGACGGCAATCGTGGCAGATCGACACGCTGTGGACAGACAAGAAACTGGCAGACAACCGGAGACTGACTGTAGAGATGTCGGCCAATCCCACATGGTATGCAGTAGCCGCGCTGCCGGCAATGGCTGACAATGCTACAGCCAGTTCCCCCGGATGGGCCTCACGCTATTATGCCGTCACACTGGCACAACACATCGCCGCCACCCATCCTGAAATACGCGGCATGGCCGGACGCGACAATTCCAAATGGGCCGACATTCTGAGCCGGAACCCCGAACTCAAACAGACATTGCTGGCCGAAACCCCTTGGGCGGCCGAGGCACAGACTGAAGCCGAGCGCACAGCGGCCTTAGCCACACTCTTCGACCCGCAGACCATCGCGGCCAACAAATTCAAAGCACTCGACAACCTCAAATCCCTCCAGCAGCCCGACGGCTCATGGAGCTGGTACAACGGTATGCCCGGCAACAGTTACGTAACGGCCGATGTCGCCATCCTTCTGGCACGGCTCCGCAAAATGACAGCCGACCAAGACGCCTCCGCCCTGCTCGATCATGCCCTCCGCTACCTTGAAAAAAGCATCCGGTACGAGGTGAAAAGCATGAAAGAACTCGAAAAGAGAGACAAGAAAAAGCTGTCGCCCACTGAAGCCCAGTTGCGTTATCTCTATCTGCGCTCACTGCTCGGCCTGACACCCGACAATGACGCCAGCTACCTCCTCAGCCGCGCCGAACTCATTCCGAAAGACTACACCATGTATGGCAAAGCTCTCACCGCCGTCACGCTGGCACAGGCCGGCCACAAAGCCGCTGCCGCCACCTTCCTGAAGAGCCTCAAGGAACACACAGTGGAAAAACCCGGCATGGGCCGCTATTTTGACACTGACCGGGCACAATGGTCATGGCAGAGCTACCGCATCCCCACACAAACGGCTACCATAGAGGCCCTCATGGCCATCGCGCCCGACGATGTGAAAACAATTGAGCAGATGCGTTTATGGCTCATGCAGACAAAACGCACCCAAATGTGGGCCACAGGCCGTGCCACTGCCGATGCCATTTATGCCCTGCTGATGCCCGTTTCCACAGATACCCACACCCTGTCGCTTGCCACAGGGGAAATACCATCCTTCACGCTGTCAAAAGGGAAAAGCGTCGCAGCCACGAGCCGTGCCGAAGGCGTTGAAGCTACGGAAACAGCCGGCTACATCAGCCGCACCTACACAGAAAAGAAAGTGCTCGACGCCACAACGCTTACCGTCAGCAAGGAAAACAACGGACTGACATGGGGCAACATCACCGCCCGTTACACCTTGCCGGCCGAAGCCGTGAAAAAGACATCCGCCGGCCTCTCCCTGTCAGTGCGCTACGAAGTATTGCGCGGCTCCACATGGCAAGCCATCACCACCGGCACCACTCTGCATTCAGGCAACCGTCTGCGGCAGGTTTTCACCGTCGAAGCCGACCGCGACTATGATTTCGTTTGTCTGAAAGCGTCACGGGCAGCCTGCCTGTCGCCGGTCAAACCTCTCTCAGGATACACATTTACCGGCAGCCTGCACGGATACCGTGCCGTGCACGATGCGACCACCGACATCTATTTCGAGCAAATGCGCAAAGGCAGACACACGGTTACAGAGGAATATTTCATAGACCGGGCCGGCAATTACCTATGTGCCCCCTCACAGGTAAGTTGTCACTATGCTCCTGAATTTGGCGCACAGACGGAAAGAAACACTCTGAAGGTGAATTAGAAAAAATTCCTTCCAGCATATTCCAAACCCCCGCACGTCTTTATCAGGCATGCGGGGGCATCTGCTTACCGGCACAGCAGACGTTCAAACTTCATTTCCATTTCCGGCCACAAGCCATGATTTACAAGCACTGACTCAGTGCCCGAAAATACCACTTATCAGCAACTTAATCCATCCACCGGTACCATCCGCCGCCAAGCAGCGCTCATTTTAACATTTCTTGCTTTCCGCCGGAAAATATCGTATCTTTGTAACAGCGAAGCGGGACTTTCCATGAGGAAGTCCCGCTTTTTCAGTATTTTTCAGTCGAATTCATAGTATTTTTCGGTACACTTCTTTCTGAAAATCCCCGTATTGCAATTCAAATTCCAAGTATTCGTGTTAAAAATCCAATACGGACTTTTTCTCCTTCACTATTTACAACCTATATTTTAACACTCCGAAGTGTTGCGGAAAGTTAAATATGTTAAAGTAAAAAGAGCCGACAGCGGCCGTGAAAACAAAAATCCCTGCTACCTCCCCCTGAGAAAAATGACAACACACCACAATCCAATACTACACATCATCCCCTCTTAAACAGTCATGCATAACGGTTTTGGCAACCTTGCCCGTAAAACTTTTTCCCCGTTTTTAGTTTTTCTTTTATATATAATGTGTGTACGCGCATTTTTTTTCCTACTTTTGCGGGCAAAATCAAAAAAGGACCATGCAAAAGAACTTAGTAATAGTAGAGTCACCGGCCAAAGCGAAAACTATCGAGAAATTCCTCGGCGAGGACTACAAGGTCATGTCGAGCTTCGGTCACATCCGCGACCTCAAGAAAAAGGATTTCGGAGTAGACCTGGCCACTTTCCAACCGCAATACGAAATTCCTGCCGACAAGGTGAAGGTGGTGAACGAATTGCAGACACAAGCAAAAAAAGCCGAAACCATTTGGCTCGCATCCGATGAAGACCGCGAGGGAGAAGCCATTTCATGGCATCTGGCGGAAGTGCTCAAACTCGACCCCGCCAATTCACGCCGCATCGTTTTCCATGAAATCACCAAACCGGCCATCATGGCTGCCATTAACAGCCCGCGCCACATCGACCTCAACCTCGTTGACGCGCAACAGGCGCGCCGCGTGCTCGACCGCCTGGTGGGTTTCAAACTCTCACCCGTACTGTGGCGCAAAGTACGCCCAAGCCTCTCGGCCGGTCGCGTGCAGAGCGTGGCTGTACGCCTCATTGTGGAACGCGAACGCGAAATAGAAGCCTTCAAGAGCGAAGCGGCCTACCGCGTGGCTGGCATGTTCCTTACTGCCGATGGAAAAACAGAACTCAAGGCCGAACTGAACAGACGCTTCAAGACAAAAGCCGAGGCAATGGACTTTCTGGAGAAATGCCGCACAGCGGAATTCAGCATAGCCGACATCGTTACACGCCCCACCAAGCGCACACCGGCACCGCCCTTCACCACATCGACGCTCCAGCAGGAGGCGGCCCGCAAACTGGGATTCCCCGTTGCAATGACGATGCGCGTGGCGCAAAGCCTCTACGAAGCCGGACTCATCACCTACATGCGTACGGACTCCATGAATCTCTCCGCGCTCTGTCTCAACGCCTGCGGACCTGTCATCACTGAAAAAATGGGCAACGACTATCACCAGCGCCGCCAATACCACACCCATGCCAAGGGAGCGCAGGAGGCTCACGAAGCTATCAGGCCTACCGACATGAACCGTGAAACCATCAGCGGCACGGCACAGGAAAAACGCCTCTACAACCTCATTTGGAAACGCACCGTCGCCTGCCAGATGGCCGACGCACGGTTGGAAAAGACAACAGCCACCATCAACATCTCCGGATGCGAACAGCAATTCGTGGCAACGGGCGAAGTGATCATCTTCGACGGTTTCCTTCGCGTTTACCGCGAAAGCTTCGACACCGACAACTCCGATGAAAGCGAAGGACGGCTGCTCCCGCCAATGACTGAAGGAGAACTGCTCACACGACGGGAAATAACGGCGCAGGAACGCTTCACACAACAGCCTCCACGCTACACCGAAGCCTCACTTGTCCACAAAATGGAGGAACTCGGCATAGGCCGTCCTTCAACTTACGCCCCGACCATATCAACGATACAACAGCGCGAATACGTGGTTAAAGGCGACAAGGAAGGCAGCGAACGGAGCTACAATCTCCTCACACTGGCTGGCAACGACATTGACGACACGATGAAGCAGGAAAAAGTAGGCGCGGAAAAAGCCAAACTGATCCCGACGGATATCGGTACGGTAGTCAACGACTTTCTGCTACATAACTTCCCGGAAATCATGGACTACAACTTTACGGCTAACGTGGAAAAGGATTTCGATGCCGTGGCCGAAGGAGAAAAGAACTGGACCGAACTCATCCGCCAGTTCTACGGCGACTTTGACCCGCAAGTGGAAAAAACACTGGCCGAAAAGAACGATCACAAAGTGGGTGAACGCGAACTGGGCAACGACCCCGAAAGCGGCAAAGTAGTCTCGGTAAAAATAGGACGCTACGGGCCCATGGTACAAATAGGAGCGGCCGGAGGAGAGGAAAAGCCGCGCTTCGCAACGCTCAAGCCGGGACAAAGCATCAGCACCATCACACTTGACGAAGCGCTGGAACTTTTCCGCCTGCCACGCACATTGGGCGAATTTGAAGGAAAAAACATCGTCATCGGTGCCGGACGTTTCGGTCCCTACGTGCAGCACAACGGGAAATACGTCTCCATCCCAAAAGGAGAAGACCCGCTTGAAATCACACTCGAACGCGCCCAAGAACTCATATTGGCCAAACGCGACGCAGAGGCCAAAAGCCACCTCAAGCAGTTTGAAGAAGAACCGGAAATGGAAGTGCGCAGCGGGCGCTTCGGCCCATACATTTCCTATCAGGGCAACAACTATAAAATACCCAAAACCATGGCACCACGTGCGGCCGAACTGACACTGGAAGAGTGCCGCAACATCATAGAAGAGGAAAGCAAAAAAACGCCCAAACCGCGACGCAAACCGGCAGCCGGTAAAAAGAAATAACAACTGCAGGCAGCTGTCACCGGCCAACTGCGGCAAAACATCCAGTCATCCGAACATTCATCTCATGAAGAGCATTACCCTCATCGGCTACATGTGTGCCGGAAAAACAATCATCGGCAAAGCGCTGGCCAAGTCGCTGGGACGCACGTTCTACGACCTCGACTGGTACATCGAGGAACGGTTCCGAAAGAAAGTACCCGAAATTTTCGCCGAAAGCGGCGAAGAAAAATTCCGTGACCTCGAAAACCGCATGCTTCACGAAGTGGCGGAATTTGAAAACATCGTGCTCTCCTGCGGCGGCGGCACACCCTGTTTCTTCGACAATATGGACTACCTGAACAGCCTGACGGAAACATGCTACCTCAAGGCTTCGCCCGAAACGCTATGCAGCCACATAGCCATGAGCCGGGGAGAACGACCGCTTCTGAAGGGGAAAAATCCGGAAGAGTTGAAGACTTTCGTAACCGAACAGTTGGCGCTACGCACACCTTTTTATGAAAAAGCCTATCACGTCATCGACATCAACGTGCTTGACTCTTTCGATAAGGTAAACTACATCGTTGACGTCATACGTAACAAGATGCTGCCTTAAACCGCAGGCGCAGGCACAGGCCGGCCCCGCACATTCATAGGATTACCGCATATATTTTTATTGATTATTTATAAACAAGCAAACATACTCTTACACCATACGACATGAGAAAATGGCGAATTGAAGACTCTGAGGAACTCTACAACATCAAAGGATGGGGCGTGAGCTACTTCGGCATCAACGACAAGGGGCACGCTTATGTGTCGCCACGCAAGAACAGTGTACGTGTAGACCTCAAGGAGGTGGTAGACGAACTGGCCTTGCGCGACATCACTGCCCCGGTGTTGCTCCGCTTTCCCGACATACTTGACAACCGCATTGAGAAAACGGCTGACTGCTTTGCACGGGCAGAAAAGGAATACGACTTCAAAGCCGACCATTTCATCATTTTTCCTATAAAGGTGAACCAGATGCGCCCGGTGGTTGAGGAAATTATCAGCCACGGCAAGAAATACAACCTAGGCCTCGAAGCTGGTTCGAAACCGGAGTTACATGCCGTGTTGGCCACTAACATGGACAGCGACAGCCTTATCATCTGTAACGGCCACAAGGACCAGAACTTCATAGAACTGGCCCTGCTGGCGCAGAAAATGGGCAAGCGCGTGTTTCTTGTCATTGAAAAAATGCCTGAGCTAGTCACGATTGCCCAAACGGCCGAAAAACTTGGCGTTCGTCCCAATTTGGGCATACGCATCAAACTGGCCACATCAGGATCGGGTAAATGGCAGGAAAGCGGCGGCGATGCCTCAAAGTTCGGCCTCAACTCGAGTGAGCTTCTGGAGGCCTTGCATCTGCTCGATGATATGGGCATGCACGACTGTCTCAAACTCATTCATTTCCACATAGGCAGCCAAATCACCAAAATACGCCGCATATCCACGGCTCTGCGCGAAGCGGCGCAATTCTACGTACAGCTCCATGCCATGGGCTTCAACATTGAATTTGTAGATTGCGGCGGCGGACTGGGCGTTGATTACGACGGCACACGTTCGAGCAATTCGGAAAGTTCGGTCAACTACTCCATACAGGAGTACGTCAACGACTGTGTATACACCTTTGTGGACGCTGCCAACAAGAACAACATTCCCCACCCCAACATCATAACCGAAGGCGGCCGTTCACTCACGGCACACCATTCGGTACTCATTCTTGATGTGCTGGAAAGCGTGTCGATGCCACACATGGCCGAGGATTTCCAGCCTTCCGAAGGCGACCACCAGCTGGTGCGCGACCTCACCGAAATATGGGACAAGCTTTCCTCCCGCTCCATGCTGGAGGACTGGCACGATGCGGAGGACATCCGCGACGAGGCGCTCGACCTCTTCAGGCATGGCATCATAGACCTCCGCACGCGGGCGCAGATCGAAAGTCTCTACTGGAGCATATCGAGCGAAATCGCCGAACTGGTACACCACCAGAAGCATGTGCCCGATGAATTGAGAAAGCTGGACAAGATGATGGCCGACAAATACTTCTGTAACTTCTCCCTCTTCCAGTCCATGCCCGACGCCTGGGCGCTCGACCAGCTGTTTCCCATCATGCCGATAGAGCGGCTGGACGAACGTCCTACCCGATCGGCTACCCTGCAAGACATCACTTGCGACTCCGACGGTAAAATATCGACATACGTCAACCACAACCAGCAAACCAGCTATCTGCCGCTCCATCCCGTAAAACCCGATGAACACTATTACATCGGCGTATTCCTTGTAGGCGCGTATCAGGAAATTCTGGGCAACATGCACAACCTCTTCGGCGACACCAACGCCGTTCACATCACAGTGGATGAAGAGGGCTACAGCATTGACAAGACCATCGACGGCGAAACCGTTGCCGATGTGTTGGAATACGTGCAATACGACCCCAAACACCTCGTGCGCCGTTTGGAAAGCTGGGTGAGCAAAGCCGTAAAGGAAGGAAAAATCACCATTGAGGAAGGAAAGGAATTTATCTCCAACTACCGCTCCGGACTCTACGGATACACTTATTTGGAATAAACGAATCCTTCATGTTTCTTAAATATTGTTCAGAAAAATAAACATTACGGACCGGATTCCGACATTTAACATTTCTTGCTTTCGGGCCGTTGATGTTGTATCTTTGCCCTAGAATAGAAAGCCGCCCCGTCAAGGCGGCTTTTTTCGTAGATTTTCAGCGGGAAAAAAGCCTTATCCGCGTAAAAATTCCAAGTATTACAATTTAAAATCCCCGTATTCGAATAAAAATCATCTCTATTCCCGTCATACAGATAGGGCCTGGCTGGGATTCTGAGCCTGCTTTGAAAGTTTCAAAAGTTAAAAATGTTAATTACAGGAATACCGGCAGACATCACACTATTAGCATTTATTTACATAAAACAGTGCATTACATTTAGCCCTCCTCCCCATGAAGTTCAGAAAGACACGTGACCACACTGTCTGACACATCCACTTCTGACACCACATAAAAAGAATAATCCCGATGTCTGATACATCGGGATTATTCATGCTTTCCTTCTTTTAAAGATAAAGCCTGCTATTTCTGGTACACACGCACATAATCAATTTCATAATGCATAGGCAAGGCGGCTTCGTCCACTTTGCCTCCCGTGCTGCCCATAGCCAGATTAAGCAGGAGGAACATGGGCGTGTGAAACGGATTGTCGCCCGCACCGGCAGACTTCTTGCTATTTACAGTCTTCGTGAGGTCTATCTCATTAAGCAACTCATCATCCAGATAAAGGCGGATATAATCCTTCTCCCAGTCCATGCGCCACACGTGGAACTGCGTGGCCCAGAGCGAATCCTTTTCCGTAAAATGAGTAAAGGGCACAGCCTGCGAATCCCACTTGCTACCATTGTCACCGCCCCAGCAGGCATTGGCATGGATCTGGGCATGACCGCCACGCGGATAAAATTCCATGAGGTCGACCTCACCGCAGGAAGGCCAGGGATATTTCGATCCCTTAAACCAGATAGCCGGCCACGAACCGCGGGCAGCAGGAATACGGGCCCGCACAACGAAACGGCCATATAGGAACTCCTTCTTACCCTTCGTAATGACTGAGGCAGAGGTGCACTCTATCCGCTCACGCTTTTCGCCCCATTTTTCACTGGCCGGATTATACCCGGGATTCTCTTTCGACTCACGGCGGGCAGTAATGACCAGCAAACCGTCACGGCACTCGGCGTTCTGCGCCTGATACCACTGCCACTCGTTATTACGTACAAAACCGTTCTCAAAAGCCCAATAATCAGGATTGGGACGACCGTCATAATCAAACTCATCATGCCACACCAGCCGATAGCCGTCTGTAGCCTGAGCCGTTGCCGACAAAACGGCGGCAAACGCACAACATGCAATTAAAATTCTCTTCAGCATAAGTCTATTATTAGTAGTAAATGTGTAAAATTATCGAGAAGGTTCCACAACAAAAGTATAGCTCTGATCAGCGTAAGGAATACGGTATTTCTCCATCGGCCAGGCTCCCCAACTGTCAATGCATCCCAATCCCATCTGGCGGTCGGCAATAGTCACTACACTGAACGGACGAGGAACAAGGTCGCCGGAATGGCTCTGTGTATCCTCCTTTATCATACCATCGTCAAGATCGGCTGTAAGATAGTTGAGCGTAGCACACTCCAACGGTTTCGGACCATAGAAGGTAAGCCCGTACCCATTGGCGTTGCGTACAGTCCAACGACGCACATCAGTATGATTGCCGCTTTCCTGAGGACGCACATAACCCCAATATTGCGAAGCCACACTCTGAATATAATGTCCCAGAAAAGTAGCGCTGTGGCGGTCAGAATAATTCTCCTCAGGACCACGGCCGTAATATTCCACAATATCATACTCACCGGGCATCACCATCTGCATACCGAAACGAGGCAAACCAGGCATTTTCTTCGCATTCTTATCAACAATAAGATGCTGGTTAACAACAAGACGGCCTTCAGGCAACATAGTATACGTCATAACAAGACGGCTTTTCACATCAGGCAACTCATAGTGCACCACCACCTGCCGGCCTTCAGCGCAAGCCGCTTCCTCAAACTTCTTGAGTTGCATGCCGGGAGCCTTCCAGGGAGCCATATTACGCTGTATGCCGGCACCGTAATCGTTATCGGTAGGAGCGCGCCAGAAGTCGGGACGTAATGAGTAGCCGGCCTCCATCATCGGCCGCCCCTCTACGTCCATATAATCCACCCAACCTGTCGATTTATTGAAAGTTACGGCCATTTTCCCGGCCGTAAGGGTGAGGCAGGCCAGCTGCTCTTCCTTTTTAACAGGCAAAGGATTCTCCCCCGCGTCTGCCGTTGCAGCCAGCACATCGGAGAAACCGTAAGGCACCAGAACAAACTGCTGGCGGGCGATGTCGTAACCCGGAGGCATGAGCGGCGAAGGCATTTTCTCGCGGTAAGCCACACGGAGCGTCAGTTCCCTACCCTCCGCCGGCTTCATAAAACGATAGCCTTCCAAAAGAACTTTGACACGCTGCTGAGGCCCAACCACCAAATCCGGCACCAGTCCCTCTGCCACCACCGTACCGTTTTCGGACAAATCCCAATAAAGACTGACGTTGGAAAGGTCTGTGAAGAAATTCTCATTGTAGACCTCCACCTCCCCACGGACGGTATCGGTGAGCGCCGTCCAAATATTCTGATGATAGTAACGCACTTCGGAGGCATGGGGATTAGGCTTGCGGTCCGGACGAACAATGCCGTTATTATTGAAGTTATGGTCGGAAGCAGGATAACGGCCGAAATCACCGCCATAAGCAAAGATTTCGCGCCCCTCCTTATTCCTCACAAGCAAACCCTGGTCCACAAAATCCCAGATAAAGCCTCCCTGATATTTGGGATACTTGCGGATAAGCTCCCAATACTCCTTGAAACCGCCCATGGAGTTCCCCATGGCATGGGCATACTCACATTGTATGAACGGTTTGGTAAGGGCGTCGTCAGCGGAATACTTCTCGCAATAACCATACCCCACATACATGGGACAATAAATATCCGTCTTACTGTCATAGCCGCCGCGCTCATACTGCACCGGCCGAGTGGTGTCATAAGCCTTAACAAAATCATAAGCTTTCTCGAAGTTAGGGCCATAACCGGCTTCGTTGCCCAAACTCCATGTAACGATGCAGGGATGGTTTTTAAGCACGTAAACATTATTGCGGTTGCGCTCTATGTGAGCCTGCTCCCAAAGGGGAACTTTGGCAAGGGTTTTATCACCATAGCCCATTCCGTGACTTTCGAGATTAGCTTCCCCCACCACATAAATGCCGTAGCGGTCGCACAAATCGTACCACCGCGGGTCGTTGGGATAATGACTGGTGCGCACGGCGTTGATGTTGAGTTCTTTCATTATTCTGATATCCTGCACCATGCGTTCCACTGGCACCACATAAGCTCCGAGGGGGTCCATTTCATGACGGTCGGCACCTTTGATGAGCACCGGTTGTCCGTTGACCAGGAAGCGTGCATTTTTTATTTCAATGCGGCGGAAGCCCACGTTCTGTGTCAGACTTTCAAGCAAATGCCCATCCTTTTTCAGGTCTACCCGCAAACGGTAGAGATTTGGGGTTTCCGCTGTCCACTTGAGCGGGTTCTCTAGTGTCATTTCAACCTGTGCCTGCCCGTTGCGTGCAAAAGTCGTGCCACGTTGTTCTGCCACGGCATTGCCCCGACGGTCGAACAGTAATACATCGGCTGTCACGCCGGCCGTTGCCACTCCTGTGAGGCCGACGGAAAGCCGCCCGTCGCGATAATCGTCTGTGAGATCGGCCACGACACGCAGATCGGCCACATGGCTTTCAGGCCGGGCATAGAGATAGACTTCGCGGGCAATACCGGTGAGTTTCCACATGTCCTGGTCTTCGAGATAGGAACCGTCGCACCAGCGCATCACCTGCATGGCTATAAGATTTTTACGACCGGGCACAAGATATCCGGTAAGATCAAATTCAGCCGCTACCTTGCTGTCTTCAGAATAACCTACGTATTTTCCATTCACCCATACGGTAAGATTCGATGTTGCCGAACCGACATGCAGATAAATTTTATCGCCTTTCCACGCAGCGGGCACTTCTATTTCCTTACGGTAAGAACCGGTATAGTTGTTTTTTTCCTCCACAAAAGGCGGGTTATTACGAAATTGCGTAGCCCAGGCGTAACCTACGTTTTTGTAGATGGCATCGCCATGACCGTTGACTTCGAAAATACCGGGAACGGGGAATTCCTCCCAACTGGTGTCATCGTACTTTTCTGCATAGAATCCTTCAGGTGCCTCCTGATGGTTGACAACGAAGTTGAACTTCCACATGCCCTCTAGCGAGAGATAGCGTGAAGAGACTTTCTTGTCGCCACGCAAAGCCAATTTGGCATTTTCAAAAGCGAAGAAATCCGAACGGGGCGTTTCCACGTTTATTCGGTTGGCCAACGGGTCGAGCCACGGCACCTTGTTTTTCTGTGCCGGTGCAAAGAGCGTTGCAGCACATGCCAATGCCAGCCAACCGCTCCGCAGGGAATGATGATAATTTTTCATGATGTTTATTTAAGTATTCAGATGTGTTGCCAATATTTCATGGACATTAAGCGTCCTCCCGCAGAAGTTGTGCGGCCACTTCCTCCAGTTCGGCGTACCATGTTTCGCCGAAGCGGCGTATCAGCGGTTCGCGCAGAAACTTATAAACAGGCAGGCGCAATTCGCGTCCCTTTCTGACGGCATCGCGGCATACGCTCCAGCGGTGGTAATTAAGTGCCGAGAGACCATTTCCCAGCCGTTTCTCGCGAATAGGATAGAGATAACACGAAATGGGCTTGCACCATGTGGTGCGGCCTTCGCGGAAAGCCTTTTCGGCCGCACAGAAACAGCAGCCCGAATGGTCGTAACAGGTGAAAACACAGTCGCGTCCGTCAACGATGCTTGTAACGAGATCGCCGTCGGCATCGGTATAAGCCACGCCCTGACGGTCGATGACAGTCTGCGCCGCCGCACTGAGGTCGTTCCATACCTCATCGAGCACGTTCTCCAGTTCGCCCACTTCTTCGGGCGTAAGCGGTGCTCCGGCATCGCCGTCAACACAGCATTCGCCTTTGCAAGCTTCCAGATCGCAGCAGAAAAATTCCGTCAGAATGTCGGAAGAAAGTACAACATCGCCCACTTGGATAATGGGCGGCAAGGAAGAATGTCGAGACATAAGGAAAAAAATGATGCCGGCCCGCCTTACCAGACAATCGGCTCACTGCCGTGACGCATGAGGTAGTCGTTGGCCAACGTGAAGTGATGGTTGCCGAAGAAGCCGCGGTGGGCGGAAAGCGGAGAAGGATGGGCCGAAGTGAGTACAAGATGGCGGCTACGGTCAATAACAGCGCCTTTTCTCTGCGCGTAACTGCCCCAAAGTATGAACACGAGGTGTTCGCGCTCTGCGGAGAGGCGGCTGATGACGGCATCGGTAAAAGTCTCCCAACCGCGGCCGGCATGCGACGCTGCCTGATGGGCACGTACCGTAAGCGTGGCGTTGAGCAGCAACACTCCCTGGCGTGCCCACCGCCGCAGACTGCCGCTGGCCGGCACCGGCCGGCCCAGATCCGCTTCTATTTCCTTGAAAATATTCACCAGTGAAGGAGGGAACTTCACCCCGTCGGCTACAGAAAAACACAAGCCCTCGGCTTGTCCGGGTTCATGATAAGGGTCCTGTCCCAGAATTACCACCTTCACATGGTCAAAGGGACAGAGGTCGAAAGCATTGAAGATTTGCCGTCCGGGAGGATAGCACGGACCTGCCTTATATTCATCGCGCACAAACCGAATAAGCTGATCAAAATAAGGTGCTTCAAATTCATCTTTCAGGCGTTCGCCCCAAGAGGGTTCAATGTTAACGGTCATGAAATGGTATTGTTTATTTAAGTTCTACAAAGGTAATGCAAATGGGTGGAATATCAACAGGAATGCGCCATGTTTTTAAAGCATGGCATCATCCGTGAAGGGCCTTCCAAGCGTTTTCAGATTTAACATATTTAACCTTTCATTACAATTCAAAGTGTTAAATTATAGGTTGCAAGTAATGGATCTGAAAAAGTCCGTATCGGAATTTTAACTCGAATACTTGGAATTTAAATTCCAAGTAATGCTTTTCAGACCGAAAACAGGGCTTTTCACCACACAAAACATGCCAGAAAATACGCAAAAAGCGGACAATCCCGTTGGATTTGTCCGCTTCGCTATTACAAAGATAATACTTTTTCCACCCAAAAGCAAGAAATGTTAAAATTGCATATCACCCCATTTCCAGCCTATGAGAAGTCCTCCCATTACGGTTACTCTAGACTACAGGCACCGTATGCGGCGTAAGAAGGACTACTGCACATGTATGCGACCGCCTTCCACGCGCCACAACTGATGGCTGGAGACGCGGCGAGGCAGTTCTTCATCGTGGCTCACCACAACCACGGCACGTCTGGTGGCCTCACGGGCCAGGATGTCGTACAACAATGCTTTGGTAGCGGCATCAAGATGGGTATCCGGCTCATCGAGCAAGAGCAAATGAGGCTGTGAGGCCAAGGCCCGCGCCAGAAGAGTGCGTTGCCACTGTCCGCCGCTCAAGTCGCTTATAGGGCGTTTGGAAAGATGGGCAATGTCAAGCTGCCGCATAGCGTTGTCCGCCTGCTCGGTCAGAGTACGCGAAGTGTGGCGCCACCATGGTTTTGCCGCCATCAGTCCCGACCGTACCACCTCGCCTACAGTTATGGGGAAACGGCGGTCTATATGGCGCTGTTGCGGCAGATAGCCTATGCGCAAACGGCTTTGCCGTTCCATACATCCCTCGCCCACGGCAAGAAGTCCGGCCATGAGACGCAGCAACGTGGTCTTTCCCCCACCATTAGGCCCCCGGAGAATAATGAAATCATCGGCACTCACGGCAAACGACACCTCACAAAGCACACGGCGGGCCTCATAACCCGCCGAAACGCTCCCGGCCTGAAGCAATAAGCCTTCAGCCTTCATCGGCTCAGGGCTTTAGCGATGTTGAGTATTTCCGTATTCCAATCGTAAGACAAAGGATTGACAACAACGATCTTGGCATCCAACTCTTCCGCTATGGCGCGCACGGAGCGTTCGCTATACTCTTTCTGGAGAAAGATAACCCTCACGCTGTCCTCACGACATTGTTTCACAAGTCGCTCCATACGTTCGGCCGACGGTGATTTACCATTGTGTTCCAGACTAATTTGCCTCAAACCGTAGTCGCGTGCGAAATACCCCAGAGAAGGATGATACACCAAGAAAGAACGGGTAGGGACATCGGCCAGCATCTGGCGCACAGAAGCATCAATACTGTCCATGTGCTCACTGAAATGTTTCATGTTATGCGAAAAAAGCTCGCGGTTGGTAGTATCCATCTCACAGAGAGCCTCGCAGATATTCTTGGCAATAGTCTTCATATTAATTGGCGAAGTCCACGTATGGGGGTCCGTATTGATGGAATCACTTTCAGAACCATAGCCTTCCTTCCAAAGAGGAGTAAGTCCGGCCGAAGCCTTGACGCTGAAAATATGAGGGATGCTTTCCGTAATCTTATTCAACTGGTTACTTTCAAACCCAAGCGTACCCATACGCACATACATACGGCTCTCACGAAGTTGCGTCAACTGCTGAGGTGTCAGCTGATAGGTTTCAGGACTGGCACCGGCCGGAGTCAGGACGTTGATGTTATAACGGTCACCGGCTATGGATTCCATCACATAGCGCAGCGGCTCTATGCTGACAGTAATGTTGTCTTTACCGACAGGCGTGTTGCCCGCACATGAAACGGTAAGTGTCAACAGAGCGAAAGATAAAAGAGTAACAAAACAAGACGCAGATCTGAATGATTTCTTTACCATATACATTATAATATGTTGTGTGTGAAAAATACGTATTGCTATCCCATGGCGGCCAGCCATGTGGAAACAAGAATCTGATAACGCAGATATTTTCCTACTGTGATAGTCAGCAAGGAGAGAGGCAAATTGACGCGCAAATATCCCATAGCCACGGTGATAAGTTCGCCCGCCACCGGAATCCACGCAACCAAACCGGCCCATACGCCGTAGCGCCGCACATGGTACATCCCGCGCCGCAGCTTCTCAGGCGGTATTTTGGCGAAACGCGTAATCCACTCTTCTCGCCCCATTCTTCCTAAACCGTAGTTGAACAGACTTCCCAAAGCGTTGCCTGCCGTGGCGCAGACAAGCAGCAGGAAAGGATTGCCGCCGGCTCCGAGCAAGGCCAACAATACCACTTCGGAACTCAAAGGAAAGACGCTGCCGGCCAAAAAGGCCGCAATGAACATACCGGCCGGTCCACACGTCACCAAAGCTTCAAGAAAGGATTCCATAACATGATATAGTTAAAAGCAATTAGTCCGCCTAACGCCAGCAGGCAGCAAACAAACCAAAGATTTATCCACCGGCCGCGTGCCAGTGTGAAGTAATGGGCTATGAGCGGTGAACTGTTGGCAAGGAGCAGAGGAAAAAGCACATTGAACCTTTGGGGCTGTAGCGCCGTAGCTGCCAAAAGCACGCATTCAGTCAGTGTAATGGCATAAAAGAACATCCTCGTTCTTATCTTGTCATTATAAGCTGTCCGCAAGAGATGAAAGATACTTGCCAACGACAGCAGACCGACGAAAGCCGCCGACACAATCTGCCAGGGAAGAAGAACCGAATAATCGGGCGGTGTGAAAAGAAACGCCTCGGCAAAGGGCAGAAAGGCTTCGGGAAAGATGTCGGCCCATACGGCATACCCCAGATATAGCCAGTAAGGGAGGAACGCTCCGATGAGACCGGCGAAAAACGAGCGGCGGTTTAATGCACGCAGCTGCACACCGAGACAAAAATAGAATAACAACTGCAGCAACAGCAAGGGGGGATAAACAAAACTGCCTATGCTCACGAGGGCAAAGGCGTGCATCACCTCACTTGCCGTGCGGTCTTTTTGGTAAGAGGCAAAGAGAGGGAAATAAGCGGCTATCAGGCATAGGCCCGGCAACATGGAGAAATCCCACCGGTGAAGTTCCGGACAAGCGGCCGAGAGCATCAGGAATGTCGTTCCCATCATTCGCGATCTCACCCGCAGAAGCGCATTGCGGTTGTTGAGTTCTACAAGGAAATAGGCGGCCAAGCCTGTAACGGCAAGGCCGCCCCATAAGTTCTTGTCAGCAATTCCGGGCAACAGCCATATCGCCGCGGCTATAAGAGTAGCCGTAGGAAGTGTCAAGGTACCCGTTGTTATGCGGTGGATAAGTTGGCGTTCTCGCATGATGTTTTTGGAGGCCGATGGACGGTGCCAGTCATGCCGTCTTCCGATAGTTTTTATAAATCGAGACCTATATCTGTACGGAAATATTTCTTTTCAAAACTGATTTTCCGTGCGCCTGCCATCGATTTGGCCAAGGCCTCCTCCTTGGTGTCGCCATAAGAACTGACGGCGATGACACGTCCGCCGGCCGTGACAAGGCGACCTTCTTCCACACTTGTCCCGGCATGAAACACCACGCTGTCGTCCATATCGGTGCCTGTGATCGGGAACCCCTTTTCGTAGCTGCCGGGATAGCCTCCCGACACACACATGACACATACGACCGCGCGTGGGTCGAACTCTACGGATCTGGTATCGAGATTGCCTTCGGCCACTCCTTCGAAGAGTTCCACGATGTCGCTCTTCAGGCGCAGCATTACCGTTTCGGTTTCGGGGTCACCCATGCGGCAGTTGTATTCTATAACCTTAGGCTGTCCGCCGCAATTGATCAGGCCGAAGAAGATGAAGCCTTTATAGTCAATGCCTTCGGCGGCAAGCCCCTCAACGGTGGGACGTATGATTTCGTCCTCCACCTTTTTCATCCAGTCCTTGTCGGCAAACGGTACAGGCGAAACGCTGCCCATGCCACCGGTGTTAAGACCGGTGTCTCCTTCGCCTATACGCTTGTAGTCCTTGGCTTCGGGCAAAATTTTGTAGTGCGTGCCGTCGGTGAGCACGAATACGGAACATTCTATGCCACTGAGGAACTCTTCGATAACCACACGTGAGGAAGCATTGCCGAACATACCGCCCAACATGTCGCGAAGTTCGCGTTGAGCTTCTTCGAGCGTAGACAAAATCAGTACGCCTTTGCCGGCACACAGGCCGTCAGCCTTAAGCACATAAGGTGCCTGAAGCGTTTCAAGAAAGCGACAGCCTTCCTCCACGTGTTCACCGTCAAAGGTGGCGTAAGCGGCTGTGGGAATATTGTGGCGTTGCATGAAACCTTTGGCAAAGTCCTTCGAGCCCTCAAGCACGGCACCGGCTTTCGATGGACCGATAACAGGTATCGCTTTCAGCAAGTCGTGATGTTTGAAATAGTCGTAAATGCCTTTGACTAAAGGATCTTCCGGCCCTACAACGACCATATCCACCTCACGGTCAATGACAAATTGTGCGATGCCTTCAAAGTCATCGGCCTTCAAGGCCACGTTTTGCCCCACACCGGCCGTTCCGGCATTACCGGGAGCGATGAAAAGCTGTTCTATCTTAGGACTTTGTGCTATTTTCCAGGCCAAGGCATGCTCGCGACCGCCACTGCCCAACAGTAAAAGTTTCATACTTAATATGTTTTATGTAAGATTTCAGTGCAAAGTTAGTGCAAATGAGCGGAGTAAGAAAACAAAATGAATGTGTTTTTTCCTCCGTAGACAATGGCAACCGGCTTTTTTTATGCAGATATGACAGAAAAACGGACCGAAAGGTGGCACCGTCATGTAATGACAGCGCATTTTTTCCGTTGAAGCCCCATGGCGTTCGGCTGTGCCGCTTCGTCGGAAAACTGTTTTACGAGCAGGTCACCTTGAGTTTTCAACTTTAACATATTTAACCTTTCGAAACATTTTAGAGTGTTAAAATATAGGTTTGAAGTAGCGGAAAATTAAAAAACCGTATTCGATTTTTAACACGAATACGGGGAATTAAAATTGTAATACGGACATTTTATGGAAAAACAAATAGAAAAAACGCCTTATATTCGACTGAAAAACACCGAAAAAGCGAGGTTTCCCGATGGAAAGCCCCGCTTCGCTATTACAAATATACTATATTTTTTGCCCGAAAGCAAGAAGTGTTAAAACGACTGACAGTCGCTATCTGCAGGCCATAGTTTATAAGGCATCCGGCGCAATGAAGAGTTATAGTAACGGCGGTCCCCAGTTACTTCTCGGCCTAGAAAAGAGGGACGTTCGTAGGTTTCTTCAGGGAAGGAAAGTTCGACTTCAGCTACAACAAGACCGGCGTTGTCGCCGAAAAACTCATCCACCTCAAAGACATGCCGACCTGAAGGAACGAGCCAGCGCATCTTGTCGATGATCCCCGGTTCGCAGAGGCGCAAAAGGGACAGGGCCTCCTCGCGGGTGATTTCCTTTTCGAACTCGTAACGCGAAAGACCGCCGTCGGCTGACGGTCCCTTGATGGTGAGATAACCGCAGTCGTCCTGAAGACGGACGCGTACCGTGCGCCCCTGCCCACTGCAAATATATCCTTGCACGATGTGTCTGCTTGAAGTGGCAAACGTTTTGTAGTTGCCCGTCACCAGGAATTTACGTTCTATTTCGAGCGCCATTTATCCAGCGAGCAGATAATAGCCGATGAGGAAGAGAACCATCAGCAGAATGAGACCGATGAAAATGCCGTTGATGACACGGCGTGCCTGGCGTTTCTCGCGGGCGGCACGGGCTTTGAGTTTGGCTTGGTGTTTCTTGTTCATGATAACTGGATTTAGATTTTAGAATTTTACAAGTAGCAGCATGGCCAGCTTATTTCAAGGAAACAATCATTGATACGCCAACAAACCAAAACGAGCGGCAGGCGTCTGTAGGTGGATTTTATTTCCTCTTGACTGCCTGTCTGCCCGTCTGTACGTTGATTATTTGTTTTCTTCCTGTTCGGAGAATTCCATGAGATAGGCTTTGATGAAACCGTCTATCTTACCGTCCATCACCCCACCCACGTCACTCGTCTGAAAGCCTGTGCGGTGGTCTTTTACCCGCCGGTCGTCAAAGACATAGCTACGTATCTGGCTGCCCCATTCTATTTTCTTTTTACCTGCCTCTATTTTTGCCTGCGCGGCTTTGCGTTTCTGCAATTCACGGTCGTAAAGCTGCGAGCGGAGTAGTCGCATGGCGTTTTCGCGGTTTTCAAGCTGTTTGCGGCTTTCGGTATTTTCAATGAGTATTTCTTCCTCCTCTCCGGTCTCAGGATCTTTATACTGGTATCGCAGACGCACCCCCGTTTCCACCTTGTTGACGTTTTGTCCGCCGGCACCGCCTGACCGGAAAAGGTCCCAACTGATTTTCGAGGGGTCGACATATACTTCGATGGTGTCGTCTACCAATGGCGTTACAAAGACCGATGCAAACGAAGTCATGCGTTTGCCCTGTGCGTTGTAAGGCGATACGCGCACCAGACGATGCACGCCGTTTTCGCTTTTGAGATAGCCGTAGGCGTAATCGCCTTCTATTTCCATCGTCACGGTTTTGATACCGGCTTCATCGCCGTCCTGTATATTGGATATGCTGACTTTATAGCCGGCGGCTTCGGCATAGCGCATGTACATCCGCATGAGCATCGAAGCCCAGTCCTGGCTTTCAGTACCGCCAGCTCCTGAATTGATTTTAAGCACACAAGCCATGCTGTCTTCCTCCTGGCGCAACATGTTCTTTAGTTCCAATTCTTCTATTTCAGTAATGGTGCGGGCATAAGCTTCATCCACTTCCTCCTCTGTTACCATTTCGTCCTTATGGAAGTCAAAAGCCAGCTCCAGTTCATCGGCCAGAAGCTTTATGCTTTTATAGCCTTCAATCCACTTTTCGAGCGACTTGACTTTCTTCATTTGTTCCTCGGCCTGCTTGGCATCGTCCCAAAAGCCGGGTGCTTGTGTGCGGAGCTGCTCTTCTTCGAGCTGAATGACCTTGGCGTCAATGTCGAGGTAGCGGTTGAGCGCTTCCACACGGTCTTTAGCTTCTTTGAGTTGTTCTTGCGTTATCATATTCTATGCGTATTCTTATGGTAAAATGCCGCGTACAAACCAGCCGGCACAGCGATATCATGAAGATTGGGACGCTTCTTTTTCAGCCTCCTTGTAAATATTCTCGATGATTTCTGCGTAACGCTCATACACCACCCGTCGTTTCACCTTGAGCGTATTGGTAAGCTCGCCGGTTTCTATAGTGAACGGTGCTGGCAGAAGCACAAAGCGTTTTACTTTTTCATAATGGGCCAAATCCTGCTGAAGCGTTTCGATGCGCTCTTCTATCATGCGGCGTATATCGGCGTTTTCGCATAAAGCCTCATTGCTTTCTGCTGAAATGCCCTTTTCTTCGGCATATTTGCGGAGAAGATGGAAATCTGGCACAATGAGCGCCGAGACGAATTTATGTTGGTCGGCCACAATGACAGCTTGCTCCAGATATTTGTCAATAACGAGTTTCGACTCTATCATCTGCGGCGCGATGTATTTGCCGTTCGATGTCTTGAAAAGATCTTTGATGCGCTCTTTAAGGAAAAGTTCACCGTCTTTCATATAGCCAGCATCGCCCGTATGGAACCATCCCTCCTCATCGATAGCGGCTTTTGTAGCGGAATCCTTTTTATAATAGCCAGGTGTGATGGTTTTTCCGCGCAGTAGGATCTCATCATTTTCACCAAATTTTATTTCAATGCCATCTATCAGCCGCCCCACGGAACCTAATGTTATAGGCAGTCCCGATATGTCGCACGAGACAGTGGCTGTTGATTCTGTCAATCCATAACCGACAATAATATTTATGCCGGCGGCATGAACGAATTTCTCCACTTGGGGCGACACCGCCGCTCCCGCTGTGGGAAAGAAGTTGGCATTCTCCAGTCCGAGGGTCTTGCGTAATAGCCTGATGATGGTTTTGTTGTAAAAACTGTACTTCAGGCTAAGTGACAGGGGAAGAGACTTTCCTTGCGAGAGATATTCCGTCCAGCAGCGAGCACCGACGGCAATAGCGTCTTCAATGAGTTTGCGTTCCAGAAAAGAGGATTGTTCCATTTTCTCCTGTACACCTTGGTACACTTTTTCCCAAAAACGCGGCACGCTGCTCATACATGTGGGGTGTACTTCCTGCAATGAGCGTAACACATCGTTAGGACGCAAATTGATAGCCAGACGAGCACCTTCAGCCAAGCAAAGATAAGACCATGCCCGTTCAAAAATATGCGTAAAGGGTAGAAAATTAAGAATAACATCCCTTTCACCTAGCGACAACACCGCATCGTTCACGCGGAGGCCTTCGTGATACATGCTGTAAGTAAGGATAACTCCTTTGCTTGCTCCGGTAGTTCCGCTGGTATAGAGGATGTTGGCACAATCACTGAAACTGGCTTCGCTCATGCGTTGGGCCAAAGTCGCCTCGTGGGACTCACTACATCCGCAATTAAGGAAATCATCAAAAAAAACCGACACATTGTCATTTGGCTTTCGCTTTACGGAACGATCAAATATGATGATTTTCTCAAGAGTGGGACAAACTGAGATCACGCCGAAGGCCACATCATATTGAAACTGCTCGCCTACAAATATAAAGCGGACTCCGGCATCGTTTATCATATAGGCCACTTGCGCGCCACTGCTTGTGGCATAAAAGGGAATGGTGACAGCTCTGATACCGTAAGCACCAAAATCAACATAAAGACATTCCGGTTTGTTTTGCGAGAAAACGGCAAGATTTTCCTGCACGCCTACGCCCAATTCCAGTAAGGCTCTGGAAACTTTATGTACAGTGTCGGAGACTTCGCGCCATGAGACGGGCGTCCATTGGTTGCGGTCGTAGTCGCGCCACGAGAGGGCGGTACGGCTTTCGTACTTGTCGGCCTGCTCATGGATGAGTTTGGAGAGATGACAATTATTAAGCATAGTTTTCGGTATTCCGATAGTACAAAGGTAGGAGTTTTATTTTGAAAAATAAGTAAGAATGCTCATTTTTTTGAAATTCGTGCGGTTTTTACTACTTTTGCCGGAGTGATACAGGGTAATACCCTTTGGGTCAAAAACACTTAGAAAAAGAATATGAACAGTCAAATTGTCCGACACTATACCGATGAGGCCGTAGAGGTTCTCAAGAAACTCATCGCCATACCTTCGGTGAGCAGGGAAGAAGCAAAAGCAGCCGATTTCATCGAGAGTTATGCTACAGAAAAAGGTCTTTCGCCACATCGGCACGGCAATAATGTATGGTGTATCACGCCTCACATGCAAGAACATCGTCCCACATTGTTGCTCAATGCCCACATAGATACGGTGCGCCCTGTTTCAGGCTGGCAGCACAATCCTTTCGTGCCCTGCGTCGAAAGCGGCAAACTCTATGGCCTGGGCAGCAATGACTGCGGCGGAGGACTGGTAAGTCTTTTTCAGACATTCCGTCTTTTACGTGAGCATAAGAATTTGCCATGGAACCTCATTTGGCTGGCCTCATGCGAGGAAGAGGTTTCAGGCAAAGAAGGCATAGAGGCGGTCATTCCCCTGCTGCCTCAGGTGGATTGCGCCATAGTGGGAGAGCCCACTGGTATGCAGCCGGCTGTTGCCGAAAAAGGGTTGATGGTACTTGACGTTACCGCACACGGCCGGGCCGGCCATGCTGCACGCGAAGAAGGCATCAATGCCATATACGAAGCCCTGCCAGATATGGAATGGTTTCACCGGCATCGTTTTGACCGTGTATCTCCCTTATTGGGAGAAGTGAAGATGTCTCTGACTGTTATTAATGCCGGCACACAGCACAATGTTGTACCCGACACTTGTAAAATGGTAGTGGATGTGCGCTCCAACGAATGTTATTCCAATAAAGAAATACTCGATGAAATCGTCAAAAACATCCGTTCAAATGTACAGGCACGGTCAACGCGTCTCAATTCCTCCAGCATTTCCCTTTCCCATCCTTTGGTGCGCAACGCCATAGGTTTATGCGGTCAGCCTTATGGTTCGCCTACGCTCAGCGATCAGGCCTTGATGCCATGGCCGTCGCTCAAGATAGGTCCCGGTGATTCCGCCCGTTCACATACTGCTGACGAGTATATAAAAATGGAAGAAATAACCGATTCCATCGAAAAATATTTAAAAATAATAGCAGGCCGGCCATAAAGGCGGATCATCATCGACTAATGATTCCCTGTGCATTTTAACACTATTTGCTTTCCGGCGGAAAATTTATTATCTTTGTAACAGCCAAGCGGACAGTCTCTATGAGATTGCCCGCTTTTTCAGTGTTTTCAAGAGGATTTTCAACCCTTTCCGGCCATATTTCCGAACAAAAATCCCCGTATTGCAATTTAAATTCCAAGTATTCGTGTTAAAAATCCAATACTGACTTTCTCTTCTCCACTGCCTCAAATCTATATTTTAACACATTCAAATGTAACGGAAAGTTAAAAACGTTAAATATGAGGAATAAAAAAGTATCCGGAAATCCATGTCGGGATATTCCGGATACTTGCGATCTGTAAATCAAATGCTTTTAGTTTTTCTCCACCTCATCAAACAATGTCGGTTCTATACCGAGATTATACGACAGGCGATGAATAGGAGATGGGCCATGCAGGCGCAACCCCTCGCGGTGTTTTTTGGTCGGATAACCGGCATTGCGGTCCCATCCATAGTGTGGATACTGTTCATGCATGGCTTGCATGTAATCGTCACGATAGGTCTTAGCCAATATGCTGGCGGCTGCGATGGATAGAAATTTCCCATCACCTTTCACAATCGTAGTGTAGGGCACCGTATCATACGGCCTGAAGCGGTTGCCATCCACAATGATATATTCCGGCCTTACCGAAAGCGCATCGAGTGCACGATGCATAGCCAGAATAGAAGCATTGAGAATATTGATGCGGTCTATCTCCTCCGCGGTTACCACTCCCACAGCCCACGACAAAGCATCGCGTTCTATCGTCTCGCGTAAGCGGTAACGGCGGCGTGCTGTGAGTTGTTTCGAGTCATTGAGGTCATCATTACGGTAATCCGGAGGTAGAATAACCGCGGCCGCATAAACGCTTCCGGCCAGACATCCGCGTCCAGCTTCGTCACATCCGGCCTCCACTAGTCCGGATGTATTATAAATTGGCTCAAGCATTATTTTTTCTGAAACGTCTTATGATCAGATAACCACAGCTGTTCCGGATGCGGCAACCATAAGCATGCCGCCAGTACCGGCCGACTCGAAATCCAACCGTACACCAACAATAGCGTTGCCGCCCAGTTTCACAGCCTCTTCGGCCAACTCACGCAAAGCGTCCTCCTTGGCCTGACGATAAACTTTTTCATAAGCCTTGGAACGGCCACCAAAAAAATCACGCATCCCTGCCATAAAATCTTTCAAGACATTGGCGCCGATGATGGACTGCGCCGAAACAATGCCCTTATACTCCTTGATAGGATGTCCCTCCACAATAGGAGTTGTAGTTTGTAACATCATAAGTATATCAGTTAAAGATGAATATTAATTTCATTATGCCACCCTTCATTTGAAGCAGTCTTTCATGAATTATGCACCATCGGAAAAGAATACCATATACAGCAGTTTTTAAACGTCACCCGATTTTGTTTCAAAACATCCGGCTCACGCGCTTTATGCCTTCCACCAAAACATCTACCTCCTCTTTAGTATTATAGAGTGCAAACGAGGCACGGGCCATTCCTTCCACGCCGCAACGCGCCATTAGCGGCTGTGCGCAATGATGTCCCGTTCGTATGGCTATTCCCAGACGATCGAGCAATGTTCCTAAGTCAAGCGGATGTATGTCACCCACATTAAAGGCTACGACCGCATCCTTTCCGACGGTTTCACCGTATAATTTCATAGAATCAATCTCACGCATCCTCTTCATGGCATAGCGGGTCAGTTCCCGCTCATGCGCGGCAATATTATCCATGCCCAAACGGGTTACATAATCGAGAGCTACAGCCAAAGCGTGAGAACCGACATAATCGGGGGTGCCGGCTTCAAATTTGTAAGGCAGGCGCTCGTAAGTGGTGTGTTCAAAGGTAACACGAGCTATCATTTCCCCTCCCCCCTGATAGGGCGGCATTCTCTCCAACAGTTCTTCACGCCCGTAGAGTACGCCGATACCCGTCGGACCGTAAACCTTATGCCCGCTGAAAGTGAGGAAGTCACAGTTCAATTGTTGCACGTCCACCTTAAAATGAGGGACGCTCTGTGCACCATCCACTAAAAAAAACGCCCCGTACTTGTGTGCCGTCCGCGCCATTTCCTCTACAGGGTTCACCGTGCCGAGCACATTGCTCACATGGGCCACGCAAACCAACTTGGTACGCTCACTGAACAGTGTCTCATACACGTCCAGGCAGAGATTGCCGACTTCATCCATGGGTATGACCTTTATCACAATCCCTTTGCGCTCGCGCAACAACTGCCAAGGCACAATGTTGCTGTGGTGCTCCATAACCGATAGGATTACTTCGTCTCCTTCTTTAAGGAAAGCTTCGCCGAAACTGGCCGCCACAAGATTAAGGCTCTCTGTCGTGCCTCGCGTAAAGACAACTTCGGCGGCGGAGCGGGCGTTGATGAAGTCTTTAACACGGTTACGGGCGTCCTCGTGGAGGTCGGTTGCCTGTTGCGACAAGTAGTGGACTCCCCGATGTACGTTCGCATTGACAGAATAGTACTCTTCTGCAATGGCCTCGACAACGCAGCGTGGTTTTTGTGTGGTAGCTGCATTATCGAGGTATACGAGCGGGCGGTTGTAAACCTGTCTGCCGAGAATGGGGAAATCCTGTCGTATTTCTTCTAGATTGTACATAACGTCGCTGAATTGGTTAAATGAAACGCGAAATAGTATGAACAAAGCCGCGGGTAATGAAGTAAAGCCGCGGAATTATTTTTATAAAATGTTCTGTCCTTGGCATGTCTGTCTCTTTCGGGGAAAGAGGCATTCCGTTAAGGTTTAGCGACACATCTTGCAGTCGCGGCATTTTGAAAGTTCGCCGCGGAAGCGCAACTCTACGAGATGGGAAAGGCGGTCGCGCAGATGTTCCAATGTGACCCGCTGCAATACGTCGTTGATAAAGGCATGTTGAAGCAGCAGGCGGGCTTCAGCTTCGGGAACGCCGCGCTGCCGCATATAGAACAGGGCATTTTCATCGAGTTTCCCTATTGTTGAGCCATGATTACACTTCACATCATCGGCATATATCTCAAGCATTGGCTGGGAATAGACCCGGGCTTGGGGCGAAGCGCACAGATTGGCATTGGTCTGCTGCGAAACGGTTTTCTGTGCGTCAGTACGCACTAGCACCTTGCCGGCAAAAGCACCTGTGCTCCGGCCGTCAAGCACATACTTGTAAAGCATGTCGCTTGTACAGTTTGGCGCAACGTGATCAGCAAGGACATTATTGTCTACGTGCTGGGTCTCGTCGGTTATTACAGCTCCGTTGGTTTCCATTTGTGCTCCTGTACCTAGCAGACGGAACTCCATCGTATTGCGCGTAAGGCCGCAATTCAGTACGACTCCGTTGGAAATTACGCGGCTACCGGCCTGTTGTTCTACATATACGTTGTTAAAGCGTACATTGCTACTTGTTGTCTCTTCAATGGAGAATACATTAATTTTCGCCATTTCATCGGCAAATATTTCTATTACCTGAGTGGATAAACAACGCTGTTTTCCGATGGTATGATCGCAGAACAGGAGTGTGGCCTCGGCTTCTTTATCTGCCACTACGAGCACGCGGCGGTTGCTCATGACGGGCGTTTCGGCAACCGAAACGTTAACGATTTGTACGGGATGTTTCGGACATGCGCCCTGAGGCAGATAGACGAACAGGCCGTCTTGCGCCAGCAGGGTGTTGAGAGCGGCTACCGCATCGTTGCTTTTTTCAGCTGCAGAATGATAATATTTTTCGATGAGACCGGGCATTTCTATTGCCGCCTGACAGAGTGACATGACCACGACTCCTTCTGCTAAGGGTGCTGTTTTATTTTCGAAAGGGCATGGGGTGTCATTCACCACAAAATAGAGTGAAGTGCTCAGGTTCGGCACGTTGCAGCGATAGGTGGCATAAGGGTCAATGCCTATCGCTGCCCGATGAAGATTGAGACCGTAATCGGGGGCGAATGCCGTTTCGGTATCTGTATATTTGTACTGTTCCGTCTTTTGTGTGGGCAATCCTTTGTCTTTCAGAACCTGTAGGGCGGCCTCACGCCTTGCATTCATCGGCGTACAACTTCCGCCGTCAATAGCAGTCCTTTGTGCGTGAAAAAGATCGATGTACTGGTTTAAACTGCTCATGCCTGTGCTTCTTTCAATCCGTTCTTTATCCAGTCGAACCCGCGCTCTTCGATGGCGTAGCCTAATGAGGCATCACCTTCTTTGACAATGCGGCCGTCTACGAGCACATGTACGAAGTCGGGTTTTAAATAGTCAAGCATACGCTGGTAATGAGTGATAACCATGGCGCTGGTCTGAGGTGTGCGCAACATATTGAAGCCTTCGGCCACTATGCGGAGGGCGTCTACGTCAAGTCCAGAGTCGGTTTCGTCAAGAATGCTGAACGAAGGTTCAAGCACCGCCATCTGAAAAATCTCATTGCGTTTGCGCTCGCCGCCGCTAAAACCTTCGTTAACGCCGCGACTCATGAAATGGGCGTCCAGTCCAACGAGTTTGCGCTTTTCCTTGAGCAGTTTGAGAAATTCGCCGGCAGGTATCGGCTCTTGCCCGAAATATTTACGTTTGGCATTGACTGCGGCTCTCATGAAGTTGGTCATCGAAACGCCTGGGATTTCCGTCGGGGCCTGAAAGGACATGAAGATACCCTCATGTGATCGGTCCTCGGGAGAAAGTTCGAGGAGGTCCTTGCCATTGAAACTGACGGTTCCCTCAGTCACTTCATATTTCGGATTGCCTACGAGCACGTTGCTCAGAGTACTTTTTCCCGAACCGTTCGGCCCCATCAGCACGTGTACTTCGCCGTTGTTGATGGTGAGATTAATGCCTTTAAGAATTTCTTTGCCTTCGACCGAGGCGTGCAGATTTTTAATTTCCAGCATATCTTTATTTGGTTTTCTTCTTAAAGAGATAATTTATGGAGCAAAGGTAGGGAAATATTTCGGGGTGTCCGTATTTTGTTCTTTTTTTTAATTAATGATGTGGTGCGTTTGCGGGTTTTATTCATCTTTCACTTACCTTCCACAAACGGCTATAATAAACTTTTTGGGCCCTAAACTTTAACATTTTTAACTTTCCATTACATTTCGATGTGTTAAAATATAGGTTTAAGGTAGTGGGGAAGAGAAAGTCAGTATTGGATTTTTAACACGAATACTTGGAATTTAAATTGCAATACGGGGATTTTTGTTCGGAAATATGGCCGGAAAGGGTTGAAAATCCTCTTGAAAACACTGAAAAAGCGGGCAATCTCATAGAGACTGTCCGCTTGGCTGTTACAAAGATAATAAATTTTCCGCCGGAAAGCAAATAGTGTTAAAACAGCAATGCTACCATCAGAACATGAACGGGAAAAGGCTACCACCTACTGCCAAGAAAAAAGAGAACGGCAGAAACCGTTTTTATCCTCAAAAGATGAGAAACGAAAAAAATCTCACTTTTTTTGTAACTTTACACCTGTGTGTCCGTCTTATTATTAGAGAGCAATGAAACAGATTGACTTCAGATACGACTTGCTGCCGCTGAAAGACAAGCTCTTCCGGCTGGCTTTGCGCATCGTGCAAGACCGACCTGAAGCCGAGGACGTCACGCAGGATACGCTGCTGCGCGTATGGGAAAGGCGCGAAGAACTCTCACAGGTGAAATCGCTCGAAGCCTATGTCCTCACCACCGGACGGAATCTGGCCCTTGACCGCTGTCGCAAGCGCGAAGCGCAAAACATTTCGCTAGAGGAAACAACAGCCGATACGCCGGACAGCGCTCTCACTGCCGACAGGCAAATGGAAGCTGACGAAAAGCGGCAACGTGTGCACGATATATTCAACCGGTTGCCTGAAACACAGCGTACCGTCATGCAACTGCGCGACATTGAAGGCAAAACCACTCGGGAAGTGGCCGAAATCATGGGACTGACCGAGGAAAACGTAAAGGTTATCCTCTTCCGGGCCAGACGCACCGTGAGGGAACAATACGAAAAACTTGAGAATTATGGATTATAAATATATAGAACAACTCCTGGAACGCTATTGGGCTTGTCAAACCATGCCTGAGGAAGAAGCCATTCTCCGCACGTTCTTCGAACAGCCATCGGTGCCGGCGCATCTGGCAATGTGGCGCGACTTGTTCGTATATGAAAACATACAGGCGGAAGAAAAGTTGGACACCGGCTTTGACGAACGGCTTTGCCGGCTGGCAGGCATAGAGAACGCTTCCACGCAAGTCACAGCGCCCGTGATAGTGCGAGCCCGACGCCTGTCGTTGAGCCGCAGACTGCGCCCGCTTTATCGGGCTGTGGCGTCAGTGGCCATCGTCATGGTGGTAGGCACAGCGGCACAACATATTTTCAACCGCCCGCAAGAAGTGATGGAATGGGATTATAACCCGGCTACGTATCAGGACTCCTACGACAATCCGAAGGAGGCTTATGAGACTCTCGATGACGGCATACGCGAACTGCGTGATGTGCTTAACATTCCAGAAAAAGCCGATTCCATCGGCAAAAACGAACGACCAATCATCAAAGGGTAAGATATGAAGAAGTTTCTCTTCACTCTCATATTGCTTATGATTGTGGCTTTCCCTTCCTCTGCACAACAGGAACATGACTTCGCCGCTCATTTCATGGAAACGTACGGCAATACCGAAGAACTGACCTGCACTACTGTAAGTCCGCAAATGATGGAACGCATCATCCGGCTGAAAGAGGTTGAAGGTGACGACAAGAACCTGCAGGTACTGACACAAATTAAAAGCATACGCATCATTTCTTGCGGACAATACTCTGAAGCCGGAGTATTTTACAAAAAGGCCGGCATGCTGGCCCGTGAAAACAAAAAGCGGTACAAGCGATACGCAGAAAAAGACGACACGGCCATATACATCCGCCGGCGCGGCAGGCTGATAGTGGAACTTGTTGTCATCCGCCTCAAAGACGAGAAAAACTTCAGTCTGCTCAATTTCACAGGCAACATGTCCGACAAATTTATCAGTCAGGTCATGAACATATAAACCCCTGACAACCGACAACGAAACATGTCTACTACAAAATAAGCTGAGCCGAAAGGCGGCGAGGCAACGGTGAAAACGTCACTTGCTTATTAAAACAAACACTTGACTCCCCAACGGGTTTCAGTTCTCTCACAATGCCGTCGTCCGGTGGGACGGCAAATAAATAAAACGGGAAAGTACATTCTTCTCAGAATGACTTTCCCATTTATTTTAACCGACAGATCCATTCATCAACCTATCGTCCTTCATACTTCCCTTGGCAGCAACGGTCGCGTACTTTCCATTATTTCAAACAGTTCATCCACAGTTTCGGCACGCAGCATGGCTATACGTGTCTGGCGGAAGTTGGGCAATCCTTTAAAAAGTGGCGTGGCAGCCAAATGGCGGCGCACATGCAGAATGCCACGATACTCATCAATACGGCTCACACTCTGCCTGACTTGTTCCTTGAGCACATCAAGCTGCCAGTCAACAGACATGGGGGCAAATTGACTCTCTACAGCATTCTCCACATCGTGACTCCCACCATGCAGAGCGTCACGAATTTCCTTGAATATCCAGGGCCTTCCGAAAGTGGCGCGTCCCACCATGACAGCATCTACCCTATATTCCTCAAAAGCGCGCACCGCATCGGCGGCACAGCAAACATCTCCGTTGCCAATAACGGGAATATTCATGCGGGGGTTACGCTTCACCTCGCCTATGAGTGTCCAGTCTGCCTGCCCCGTGTACATCTGCGAACGGGTACGGCCGTGAACGGTAAGAGCCGCAATGCCACAATCCTGCAATTGTTCGGCTAAAGATACAATGATTTTATGACTATCGTCCCATCCTAAACGCGTCTTTACTGTAACGGGTACTTTTACAGCTTCCACTACCGATCGCGTTATTTCAAGCATCAACGGCACATTCTGCAACATTCCTGCACCGGCACCTTTTCCGGCCACACGCTTGACCGGACAGCCAAAATTAAGGTCGAGCACATCAGGACGGGCACGTTCCACAACAATCTGGGCAGCGTCGCGCACAGCCACAGGGTCTTTGCCATAAATCTGTATAGCTACGGGACGTTCTTCCTCACATACAGTCAGTTTTTCCAGACTGCGGTTTACCATGCGTACCAAAGCATCAGCTGCCACAAACTCCGAATAAACCATTGACGCACCCAAACGACGGCACAGCAGACGGAAACCGATGTCGGTAACGTCTTCCATAGGCGCCAGCAGCACAGGCCGCGGACCCAAATCAATATTTCCAATTATCATGATACAGACTATTTATTTTTCAGGAAACAACAATATTTTCTCACCTCTTACAGATATGCCGGAACAATACACCAACACTCCACCGCCTATGAAAAGAAATGCGCCGACAATCAGTTGCAGCGCCAAGTTCATGGCTACCATGTACGATTCCGCCGCCGGAAAAAACAGCAGTAACATTGCCAAAGTGTTATTAAGGACATGCGCCACACCACACAGGCGGATATCATCGGCGCGAATATAAAGGATGCCAAACACAAAGCCCGCAACCAAGGCGGGTACGGCCTGTGCCCAATTAGCATGTACAACGGCAAAAAGCAATGCCGACACAAATGCGGCACTCAAGGGAGAAAGTCCGCGGTGGACAAGAGAGCGCAATATACCTTCCCGAAAAACGATCTCTTCCGTCAAAGGGCCTACTATACACAGTAGAAAAATACATAAAACATTCGATTTCATCGACTGGAATAAGTCCATTTGCCCATTATCCTCCAGTCCAACCGGCAACAACAATAAGTGTAAGCCGAAAATCAAAAGCAGTGTACCCACTGTAGGCAATAACCACTGCTTCATACCTAAAGAAACGTTCCGCCTCAACGGATAACGCCGCACCAGCTTCATCATCCACAACACTAATACGAGCATTAAATTACCGGCCAACATTGAAATTCCCAATATTACACCGGAGGGTGTATGCAACTCTTCCGTATGGCCGGAAACCAGGTCGTCGGCATTTTCAATGAGACTTGCCAACCCCAATGACACAACGGACATCAACACGAAGAGATTTAAAATGATTATTGACCTAAACATGTTTCTTATTAATAAAGAGTTATTCTTATTCTATAAAGAACTTGGCTCATTGTAGCCAATAAAAATGAAATGCTGTACTTCACAGAAAATCCACAATAAGACGAATATCTTTTTGACACACTAGCAGTTCATGCCTTATACGTCGTGACTGTCTCAAATAAGTTCATACAGAAAATCCGCACAACCATTCCGATTTTATCATACAGAGGATAGCAATTGACGCGCCAGTAGGGAATCGCATCCTAATTGCATTTGTAATTTTTCCAACGATTCGAATTGTCGCTCGTTGCGTAAGCGATACCGGAATCGAAGAGAGAGAGATTCTCCGTATAAGTTACCATTAAAATCAAAAATATGCGCTTCCACCGATATATTCTCACCATTTTTCAAGGTTGGCCGCCGGCCTATATTAAGCATCGCGCCATACGTTCTGCCATCAATCATAGCTTCAACAGCATACACGCCGCAGCCAGGTATCAGTTTTTCTTTTGAGAACGGTTGCAGATTGGCCGTCGGAAAACCGATATTCCGCCCCACACGGTGTCCTTCGACAACAATGCCGGACAATTCATAGCTACGGCCTAGACATTTTTCCGCCTGCTCCACATTTCCTTCTTCAAGTAAACGCCGAACAAACGATGAACTGACGGTAAAATCGCCCATCACGCATTTTTTCGCCGGCAATACTTCTATTCCTGATTCTCTGCCAATGCGTTGATAATGGGTTAAGCCGGACAATTTGTCGGAACCGAACCGATGGTCGTAACCTACGACTATTTTTTTTACGCCATATTCACGATATAATATCTGCTCCATAAATTGTTTTGCAGTGAGTGCGGCAAGTTCCGGAGTGAACTGTAATATAACGCAGGCATCCACACCTGTGGCCCGGAGCAGTTCCGTTTTTTCGGGAACAGTAGTAAGAAGTTTTGGCTGGTAACCGGACTTCACTACAGTCCGTGGATGATTAGAAAAGGTTACGATGAATGCACCCATATCACATTGGCGGGCTTCGTTTATCACTTGTTCTATCAAACAGCGGTGACCTAGATGAACTCCGTCGAAAAAGCCGATAGTAGCCACCATATTGCTGTATTTCCGAGCAGTAAAAGGAATGAGCGGTGTCATGAGGGACTTATTATATATAGTAACCGTCAGGAGTAAAGAACTCAAGCCATTTTCCGCCGGCAGGGGCAAGCCTTGCCTGCAGTCCGGCCTGTTGTGCCGCAACACAATTTTCTTCGCAATCATCGAGGAAAAGAATCTCATCCGGCGGACAAGCAAGCCGTTCCACTACGGCCTGGTAAATTTGCGGTGCCGGCTTTTCCACACCTAATTCGCAGGAAAGAAATATTTCGTTGAAAAAGTCCCTTATCGTATGACCTCGATACCGGAAAAACCTTTCCCGTGCTATCGCCCAATGTATTTCATTCGTATTGCTCAACACGTGTACAGGATAATGCTGTCCGATTTTGAGTAACATCTCCAGACGGTTTTCGGGTACTCCTATGAGGTATTGTTCCCAGGCGTGGACTATTGCCTCATCGGGGAGATCTTTTTTTTCAGACAGACCGCGCAGTTCATCACAGAACTCATGTATACTCACCACGCCGCGTTCAAGTTTTGAAAACAGTCCGGCTTGCGCATAAGTGCCCAGATAAGGCTTCACGTCAAAATTGATTTCGGCAAAGGCCTCTATGCAACGCTGGCGGTCAAGATCGACAAGGACACCGCCGAAGTCAAAAAGAAAATTCATGTGAACCGGATTTTTATGACAAAATTAAATGAATGTGAAAGGTTTTGCGTTAAAGGAACCGAAGCATTCAGTCAGCTGCTACCAGTTTGTAGAGTTTATCACTGGGACGTATTTTTTCACTGACGGGTATGGACACCGCCTGTCCTTTTACCGCCTTTTCTACGGGACCGTTGTCGAAGTGAATCTCTGTAGCCTCAATATAGACTACTCCGGTAGTGGGGCCGATAATAACCAGACGGTCGCCCACACACACCTCACCTGCCTCGATGTAGAATTCCCCTACTCCCAAACGCGAGAAGTACTTTATCCCTTTGCCTACATAGACTTTCTTTTCCGTGGCATTGCTGCCATATTTTCCGCTCCATTCTCCCAGTCGGCGTCCGAGATAATAACCGTCCCAAAAACCGCGGTTAAAGACTGTGGAAAGCCGTTGATCCCAATGGTCTACCATATTTTCATTGAAAGTGCCGGCCTCAACGGCGGCCAGGGCTTCTTTATAGCACGACACTACGGTATAGACGTACTCGGCGCTGCGGGCTCTTCCCTCTATTTTGAAAACGCGCACGCCGGCATCGGCCATTTTATCGATGAAACCGATTGTTTTCAAGTCCTTCGGACTCATAATATACTTATTATCGACATTGAGTTCCACACCGGTTTCGCGGTCGCGGACGGTATAACTGCGGCGGCACACCTGCATACATTCGCCGCGGTTAGCCGACCGTCCGAGATTGTCGAGCGACAGATAGCATTTTCCGCTCACAGCCATGCACAAGGCACCGTGGCAGAACATTTCTATCCGTATACGGTTTCCTGAGGGTCCGCATACATTGTTTTCTTCGATGAAACGGTGTATTTCTCTGACTTGAGAAAGATTCAGCTCACGCGCCAGCACCACGACATCGGCATAGTTTGCATAAAATTTTAAAGCCTCTGTGTTAGATATGTTGAGCTGGGTTGACAAGTGAACCTCCATACCCGTCTGGCGGCAATAAGTAAGTACGGCCACATCAGCCGCAATGACAGCCGAAATACCCGCATCGCGAGCAGCATCGCATATCTGCCTCATAAGTTCAATATCGTCATCATAGATGATGGTGTTGACCGTAAGATAAGTTTTCACCCCCCGTTCATTGCATGTGGCGGCTATTTCGCGCAAATCATCGATGGTGAAGCGACTGGCGGAATGTGCGCGCATATTGAGGGATTCGATGCCGAAATAAACGGAATCGGCACCGGCCTTAAGAGCGGCTGCCAGCGACTCGCGTGAACCGGCCGGCGCCATGATTTCATATTTTTTTGCCATAATAGGGATTGAGACCAAAGAAATAAGAGAATGACAATTTGTAATCTGCCAGAAAAACAGGTATTGTGAAGCCTCAAAGCGTCACGGTGGTACCTCCTGCTCTGCCTATGAGGTCGGCTCTGGTTATAACTACGCGCTTCACACCTGCCCGAAGGGCTGCAAGACAGTTTTCCAGTTTGGGCACCATACCACCCGATACCGTACCGTCTTTTACAAGACTTTCGAACACTGCCGGCGTAATGTGCGGTATGACGGAGTCTGCATTATCCGGACATTGCAGTACGCCGGCATATTCAAAACAGAAGACAAGCGTTACGTCAAAATGGGCGGCCAAGGCTTTGGCCGTTTCCCCGGCAATGGTATCAGCGTTAGTGTTGAGCAGCGAACCTCGGCCATCGTGGGTGAGGGGTGCCATAACCGGTACTACGCCACTCTTGACCAATGCCGTGAGACGATCGCCGTCCACGCGGTCAACATCACCTACGAATCCATAGTCGATCTCACCAGCCGGGCGACGATGTGATCGTATCACGTCCATATCAGCTCCAGTAAGCCCCAAAGCGTTAATGCCGCAGGCCTGAAGGTTGGCCACAACGTTTTTATTGACCAGTCCACCATAGACCATAGCTACAACGCGCAGCATTTCGGCATCGGTGATCCGCCTGCCGCCTATCATGCGGGTTTCCACGCCAAGTTGTGCGGCAATGTCAGTAGCAGTGCGACCGCCGCCGTGTACGAGGACTTTATGTCCGGAAAGTGTGGAGAAATCGCGGATAAGTTGTGTCAGGGCGGCGGCATTTTCAACGATTTTACCACCCACCTTAACCACTGTCAGTTGTTCTTTCATGACGTGACGTATTATGTTATTACGAATGCAAAATTACTAAATTTCAGGGAAAGGGTAAAATGGCAGAAGAGTTATATCCTGTCAAGCCTCTGTGATACTTTTCTTACAGATTGACTTTAACATTTTTAACTTTCCATTACATTTCAGAGCAGTATTTCTTGAAATCCAAGTATTGGAATTGAAACACGAATACGGGGAATTTAAATTGTAATACTTGGAATTTAGAGAAATAATACACCCAAAAAACCTTTCAACTATCCCGAAAAACACTGAAAAAGCGGGACTCCTCCGTGAAGAGTCCCGCTTGGCTGTTACAAAGATAATACTTTTTTTGCCCGAATGCAAATAGTGTTAAAATCAGTGCTCACCCCATTTCTTGCACAACCGGCCGCCCAACAGGCAGTAAAGTCCGATGATGATGAAAGGAATGCTGAGCAGTTGCCCCTGATTGAGACCTATGGCGCTGACCATGGATATTTCCCAGCTTTCCTGCACTTCTTTAAAGAACTCCACCACGAAACGGAACATGAAGATGGTGGTGAGGCAGTAGCCGAAGAAGAATCCCGTTCCTACCTTATGGCTGAAGCGGCGATAAAGCGCCACCCCTATAATGAAGAACAGAAAATAGGCCACAGCCTCGTAAAGCTGTCCGGGATGACGTGGAAAGATGTCACCGTTAGCGACAAATATGAAACCGTAGTCCGAACCGGTGTATTTACCCACTATTTCGGAATTCATGAGGTTGCCCAGACGGATGCAGCAGGCCGTTATAGGAGTGGCTATGGCGATATTGTCGAGCACACGCATGATATTCACCTTTGTTCGGCGCACATAAAGCCACAAGGCCAGCATGAGACCCGCAGTGCCACCGTGTGAGGCCAGACCGGCATAGCCGGTACACCGCCAGCCGCCGTCAATGGTCTGCCGGACGGGAAGGAGCATCTCGACGGGATGGGAAAGAAAATAACCCGGATCGTAAAGCAAGCAATGGCCCAGACGGGCACCAAGCAATATGCCGACAAAACAATAAAAGAAAAGAGGCTCGAACTTCTCCATCGGAATCTGCTGCCTGCGATAGAGGCGGAACACTATGATATAGGCCAGGCCTAAACCTATGAGCCAAAGAAAACTGTACCAATGGATGGTGAAGGAACCTATGCTGAGGAGGTCCTTCGATGGGTTCCACAGAACGGAATATGCTGTCATGTTGTGTATATTTTAAGATTGTGGACGACAACCTACTTCCGTAAACGGACAGGTGTCAGGCATGTTGCATCTGTTTCAAGCTGCCGTCCGTCCAGACTGCTTACACGTTGAAACGGAAATGCATGATGTCACCATCCTGCACAACGTACTCCTTGCCTTCCACGTGAAGAAGGCCGGCTTCACGGACGGCGCTTTCTGAACCGAGCCGCACGTAATCATCGTATTTGATGACCTCGGCACGGATGAAACCTTTCTCAAAGTCTGTGTGGATTACGCCGGCACATTGCGGAGCCTTCCAGCCACGGCGGTAAGTCCAGGCTTTTACCTCCATCTCGCCGGCTGTGATGAACGTCTCAAGTTCGAGCATTTTATAGGCGGCCTTAATAAGGCGGTTGCATCCGCTTTCTTCCAGCCCGACATCCTGTAGAAACATCTGCCGCTCTTCATAGGTTTCGAGTTCGGCAATATCGGCCTCCGTCTGCGCTGCCAGCACCAGTACCTCGGCGCCTTCCTCCTTCACAGCTTCGCGAACAGCTTCCACATAATGGTTGCCCTCCGATGCCGAAGCTTCATCGACATTGCACACGTAGAGAACAGGTTTGGACGTAAGGAGAAAAAGACTGCGGGCGGCCTTCTGTTCCTCTTTGCTATCAAACTGCACGGTTCGGGCAGACTTGCCTTGCAAGAGAGCTTCGCGGCAGGCTACGAGAACGTCATACTCGAGTTTGGCTGCTTTGTCACCGCCTACCTGAGCTATTTTCTCCACGCGCCTGATACGGTTCTCCACCGTTTCAAGATCCTTGAGCTGAAGCTCGGTGTCGATAATTTCCTTGTCACGCACTGGATCTACAGAACCGTCTACGTGCACTACATTACCATCGTCGAAGCAACGCAACACATGTATGATGGCATCCGTTTCGCGAATGTTGCCCAAAAACTGGTTGCCCAGTCCTTCGCCCTTCGACGCACCTTTCACCAAACCGGCAATGTCGACGATTTCCACCGTAGTGGGCACGATGCGCCCGGGGTTGACAAGCTCGGCCAACTTGGTCAGACGTTCGTCGGGTACGGTAATGACACCCACGTTGGGTTCTATGGTGCAAAAGGGAAAATTGGCAGATTGTGCCTTTGCGTTGCTCAGACAGTTGAAGAGGGTGGACTTACCGACATTGGGCAGTCCCACAATTCCACATTGAAGACTCATTGGGGATGAATATTAATGATGATTTTATATACGTTGCAGCCGGATCTTTTTCCTTTACCGGAATTTCTCTATCCGACAACAAGTGCGGTAATTATGGTTTGTTTTTGATTTTTCTAGTAAACTGGAAAACCACCGCGCCAGCGAAAAGAAGCAATACGATGGCTATAGCGGTGTAAGCAATGACATTAGTCGTTGCCACCGTGGCCGGATGGAAATCAAGCACAACTTTGTGATTGCCCGCCGGAACCTTGATGGCACGCAGCAAGTAGTTCACGCGGCCCACCTCTACGGCTTCGCCATCCACAGTAGCCGTCCAGCCGGGATAATATACTTCGGAGAACACTACAACGCCACCCTTTTCCGACGAGATGTCATAGTGCAGTTCGTTCGGTTCGTATTTTGTCAGTTTCACAGAACCGTTGCCCAGCGGAGAACCTTCAAGAACATGACGGAACTCCTCATCGGCTATGGCTGCATGCTTTGTATCCAATCCTGTGAGTGCGGACATTTCCTCATCGGCGCCTTTCACGAATTTCACGTTGTTGACAAACCAACCGTTGCCATTGGCATGGTCATTGCATGCCACCACCAGATTGTTGCCATTACCAGGAAGAATAACATATTTCATGTTAAGCATGTTCAGAACAGGACACAAACTGTCTGCCAATAAGGCCATTTCTGCGCCTGGCTCTTGGAATATCCCTTTTCCCAAGCTGCTGATTTCAGGAACCAGCTGACGGTCGATAAGGTCTTGGTAACGCTGTAGTTTGGCGGCATGATATCCGCCGATGCTGTGGTGCCAGTAGCTCGTGGCGTTTTCGTTAAACGTCTGCCCCGTTGACAGATTGAGCACGCGGTAATAAGATTTATCGCGGAGTATCAGCTCATCAGCCGGAGTCTTCTGAAGGAATTTTCCAGTCTGTGCCACGGGATCCGTGAAGTTCTTCTCAACATTCAGATATTCCCGGTTGACGCTCCACATATCGGCCAGTGACACTGCTCCGAGCAAAACGCAGGCAGCCCAGGCCGGGAAACGTTTCCAGCGAGCGGCACAGAACAAGATAATCCCACTAATAAAAATAATCAGCAACGAGCGGCCGGCACTGGCCGACAATGTGCTGTGACGCACAGCAGTCAATGCGTCCGTGTAGCTTTGTGCGAAATCCTTTCCGATTACTTCTGCAATGGACTCCATAAATGGAAATTCGTTGGCAGAAATACAATTGCCTGCCAGACTAGGGAACATCCAGAACAGGAGGCACACGCCGGCGCTCAGAACAGTAGCAGCGGCAAAACCGGCTTTTCCACGCGTTGTACGGAGTATTTCCCTATTTTGGAAAATACGCGCCAGCGCCATGATGCCTAAGAGTGGCATGGTAAATTCCGCAATGACGAGAGCCGATGATACGGTGCGGAATTTATTGTACATAGGCAGATGGTCGATAAGGAAGTGCGTAACGGCCGGCACGTTATGCCCCCAGGCGAAGACAAGAGACAGAATGGTAGCGGCGGCTAACGCCCATTTCATGGGGCCTTTCACGATGAACAGCCCCAGTATGAAAAGGAAGCATACGAAAGCTCCGACATATACGGGTCCTACCGTCATAGGCTGATTGCCCCAGTATTGTGTCACGCCGGGCGGTTGCGGTACACCCTGTTGTGCCAATTGCTGAACGTAGGGCAAGAGTTGTGCCTGCGGATCGTCGTATAAGTTTTCCTCTGTCAGGGCCGGTTCGCCCGAACCGCCTCCTTTGTATCTTGGGATGAGGAGCGTGAGGGTTTCGTCTACGCCGTAACTCCACTGCGTTATATAGTCAAAATCCAGTCCGCCGCTTTTGTCGGCTGCTGTAGCTTCGGCAGGTTCCGCATCCTTTGCCGGAAGGGGCGACAGTTCAGTGCCTCCACGCATGGTCTGCTTGGCGTAATCGTAAGTGTGGTAGATATTCGGCAGATTGGCCGCCACTCCGAGAAGTCCCGCCACAAGAATGACGCCTGTGGCTTTTGCCCAGCGCGAGAGGCTGAGGCGCGTTGCGGGAAATGCTTCTCCGCTGTTTTGCGCGGCATCGGTCTTTTTCTTCGAACGCAGGGCCTGTATGAGATAAGCCAGTACGATGAAGAACATTACGAATCCGAAATAGTAGGTCATCTGTACGTGGTTGGAAAGTATCTGAAAGGCCGTGAAGAGTGCGGTCACCGCTCCTCCCAATAGATATTTTCCGCGATAACAGAGCACGAGCCCGCCGATAGTGGGCGGCACGAAGGCCAGTGTCATGACTTTCCAGATGTGCCCTGCACCTATTATAATAAAGAAGTAAGAGGAGAAAGTCCATAATATGGCTCCAAGCGCCGCGAGGTAGGGCTTGAAGTCAAATGCCCGCAGCAGGATGTAGAAACCCAACAGGAATACAAACGTATAGCACATGACGCCAGTCATGCCCAATTCGTAAATACCCGCCACCTTTCCCAGAAACTGCGTGGCACTGTAGGATGGCGCCATCTGGTAAGTCGGCATACCGCTGAACTGTGAGTTTGTCCATCGTGTGGTTTCTCCGTCATGGCTCTCGTAATATTCCGTCAGCTCACGTCCCTGCCCGATGGAGGCGTCGGTGTCGTGTCCGCCCAAAACCATACCTTGTGATACCGGTTCCTGAAAGTAGGCAAATCCTACGAGAAGGAAAAGCACCACCATAGCGATGTCCATCAGAATGGTCCTGCTGTTTTTTTTGAGAAAATCGTTCATTGGTCGTTTTCTTTATTTTAGTTGTTTCCACCTGAAACTTTCCGTTTAATAGCGGTAGTGTTCCGCTTTGTATGGTCCTTCCACCGGTACGCCGATGTAGTCGGCCTGTGCCTGTGTGAGACGTGTGAGATGTACGCCGATACGCTCCAGATGGAGACGCGCCACTTCTTCGTCGAGATATTTCGGCAGACGGTAAACGCCTACGGGATAATCTTTTTTGAAGAGTTCTATCTGTGCCAATGTCTGATTGGTGAAAGAGTTTGACATAACGAAGGAGGGATGCCCCGTAGCGCATCCGAGGTTGACCAGGCGTCCGTCGGCCAGAAGGGTTATGCGGTGTCCATCGGCAAAGCGGTAGCTGTCTACCTGCGGTTTGATGTTTGTCACTTCCACGCCCGGCAGCCTCTTGAGAGCCTCCACCTGTATTTCGCTGTCGAAGTGACCGATGTTGCATACGATGGCCTGGTCGGGCATCGCCTCCATGTGGCGGGTCGTTATGACGTCAATATTGCCCGTTGTGGTTACGAAGATATTGCCCTGTGGGGCTGCTTCGTCCATGGTCAGCACTTCGAATCCCTCCATGGCTGCCTGAAGTGCGCAGATGGGGTCGATTTCCGTAACTATGACACGGGCGCCGTAGGAACGCATGCTTTGCGCGCATCCCTTGCCCACCTCGCCGTAACCGGCCACTACACACACCTTGCCGGCTATCATCACATCGGTGGCGCGCTTGATGCCGTCGGCCAGACTCTCACGGCAACCGTAGAGGTTGTCGAACTTCGACTTTGTCACAGAGTCGTTGACGTTGAAAGCCGGAAAGAGCAGCTCGCCACGTTCCATCATTTGGTAGAGACGGTGCACGCCGGTGGTTGTCTCCTCACTCACGCCCCGCATGCCTTTGGCCAGTTCGGTCCACATGCCTGGCCGCTCCTTCAGTGTGCGCTTGAGGATGTTTTTCAGCTCAGCCTCATCGCCGCTCGCCGATGGTGTGTCGAGTGCGGCAGCATTCTTTTCGGCCTCTACGCCCAAGTGTATCATAAGAGTGGCATCGCCGCCATCGTCCACGATAAGATTGGGCAACTGTCCGCCTGCGAAGTTCATGGCCTGCAGGGTACACCACCAGTAATCGGCCAGCGTCTCGCCCTTCCAGGCATACACGCCCACCCCCGCTTGGGCTATGGCCGCTGCGGCATGGTCCTGCGTGGAATAGATATTGCACGAACACCAGCACACTTCCGCGCCGAGAGCCACGAGGGTTTCGATGAGTACGGCCGTCTGTATGGTCATGTGGAGCGAGCCCATCACTCGGGCTCCTTTAAGAGGCTGCTGCCCGGCATATTTTTCGCGAAGGGCCATGAGGCCGGGCATTTCGTGCTCGGCTATTTCTATTTCCTTACGTCCGAAGTCGCAGAGCGACAGGTCGGCCACCCGATAGGGCTGTTCTGTAAACAATTCTTTTTCCATGTGTTTCGTTTGTGCATTTATTTCCAATTTGCAAAGTTAGCGCTTTTGATTGAGAATTACCGCTTTGCAATGCAATAAAATATATGGTTTTCTCACTGGGGAGGGAATGGTCAAGACTTTAACATATTTAACTTTCCGCAACAATTCCGAGTGTTAAAACATAGGTTGTAAGTAGTGCAGAAGAAAAAGTCCGTATCGGAATTTTAACACGTATACGGGGAATTTGAATTCGAATACGGGGATTTTCGGGAAGAAATACGCCGGTTTTCTCTTTTATTCCGGCTGAAAAACACTGAAAAAGCGGGACTTCTCCGTGAAGAGTCCCGCCCCGCTGTTACAAAGATACGACATTTTCCGGCGGAAAGCAAATTGTGTTAAAATCACAGGCAAAGGCCAATGTGGCCAAACAGTTCTTCCGATTTGCATTAATTTAAGATTTTTGCAACCTGTTTGCAAGAGATATTTTTTAATTTTGCAAATCAAAGAAAACTTCATGCGGGACGCAACCACGAACCGGATGCTCTATGAGGTCCCGCTTCCCTCATCGCTGTAATATTTTAAAATGACGCATAGCCGCTGCAACATATTCCATGTGCTATCGGCCGTTATCCTTGTCATGACGGCCACTCTTTGGCCTCATCACCACCATGGCGATGAAGTTTGCTTCGGTACGGAGTTGTGTGACAACCGGCAGCACGGCGAGGAAGAGGTTCCCGGCCACACCGGCTCCAAGGAGAAAGACCACGGACAATGCAGCCTGAAAATGGCGCGCCAATCTGCCATAACGGGTAAAAAGGCCGACGGGCAGATGGTGTTGCCGCCAATGGCCATGGCTGGCGAGGGAGCAACGTTGCCACCACTTATCCGCCACTGTTCAGAACGGCTGGAGCCTATACCCTTTTACAGGCTGAACAGTCGGTTGGCGCCGGCAGATGCTCTGAGAGGTCCTCCTTCTTTATAAATCCCCTCATTAATTGTTTTTTCAGAACCGGAAAGTTTCAGTTTTCTGGCTTCACTCCTATTTCCCACACCATTACAACGGATACGGGCCATACCGGCTTACCGGTTGCCGGTTTCGTTTGTCATGGTCATAAATCCCCCCTATTCTCCTAATAAAAGACTCAACATGAAACATTCATTCTATCTCTTGTGGCTCGTCATTTCCGCAGCCCTGACTGTTGCCGGATGCGACCACGCCGGCCATAAAGGCCATGACAAACCCGATGAAGAGAAAAAGGAACACGCACATGGCGAAGACGAAATCCTTTTCTCTGAGGAAAAAGCCAAAGCGGCCGGCCTGACTGTCGAAACGGTACAGAAAGGCGATTTCTCAGAGGTTGTGGAAGTGAGCGGCCGTATATTGCCGGCCCAAGGCACCGAAGCGACCGTTACTGCAACCATGGCCGGCATTGTAAGCCTGCCCGCAACGCCGCTCACCGACGGGGCTCCCGTCAGACGAGGACAGCCGCTATTCACCGTTTCGGCCGCACAAATGGCCGACGGCAACCCCGCCGCCGCCGCAAAAGCGGAACTGGAAACCGCAAAAGCCAATTACGAACGCATGAAACTTCTGGCAGAAGACCGGCTGGTAACGGCACGCGAACTTGACGAGGCGCGGCAACGCTATGAAACGGCACGCACCACAACGGCCAGTCTGGGAGGTGGCAACCAAACACGCGCGGTGACCGCACCTGCGGGCGGATACATAAAGAATGTCATGGTGAAGGACGGAGACTACGTGAATGCCGGACAAGCCCTGGCCACCATCACGCAAAGCCGCCGCCTGCAACTCCGCGCCGAACTGCCCGAACGTTTCTACAACTTCCTGCCACAAATCAAAAGTGCCAGTTTCAGACCGGCATACGCGGAAAACGCAACATTCTACAGCCTCTCAAACATGAACGGCCGTCTGGTTTCAAAAGGTCAGGCAGCGGATGCGGCAGACTTCTTCGTGCCCGTAATCTTCGAGTTTGACAACGTAGGCAACATCGTGGCGGGCAGTTACGCCGAAGTCTACCTTCTAGGCAACACACGCCGGAATGTCATCAGCGTCCCCTCAGCGGCACTTACCGAAGAGCAAGGCATCTTTTACGTCTACCTTCAGCATTCCGGCCACTCCTACCTCAAACAGGAAGTAACGTGCGGGGCCTCCGACGGGACACGCGTTGAAATAACCTCAGGACTCAAAGCCGGCGACAAGGTGGTGACACACGGTGTGACACAGGTGAAACTTGCAGCCAGTGCCGGCACCATACCCGAAGGCCACGGGCACAGTCACTGACATCCGAAAGTGTAATTATCAAAAGAAAAATGTGATGCTCAACAAAATCATATCCTTCTCCCTGAAGAACCGTCTCATCATCCTCCCGGCAACCATATTACTGCTCATCGCCGGTTGCTGGACGGCGTGGCGCATGGAAGTCGATGTCTTTCCCGACCTCAACGCCCCCACTGTGGTAGTGATGACCGAAGCAGGCGGAATGGCCGCCGAAGAGGTGGAGCGCCTCGTCACCTTCCCCATCGAAACCGCCGTCAACGGCGCTACCGACGTACGCCGCGTACGTTCCTCATCCACCAACGGATTCTCCGTAGTATGGGTGGAATTCGACTGGGGAACAGACATCTACAGAGACCGGCAGATAGTGTCTGAAAAATTATCGACCCTGGCCGATGATATGCCCGACGGTGTGGGTCAACCCACACTGGGACCGCAGTCATCAATCATGGGCGAAGTCATGTTCATCGGACTCACGGCCGACTCAACGTCACAGACTGACTTGCGCACCCTGGCCGACTGGACCGTTCGTCCGCGGCTGCTATCAACAGGCGGTGTGGCACAGGTCACCGTTATGGGCGGCGACATACGGGAATACCAAATACAATTCCATCCCGAGCGCATGCGCCGTTTCGGTATAAGCCTCACGGAAATACTCAACGCCACACAACAAATGACACGCAACACCAACGGTGGCGTACTCTATGAATATGGCAATGAATACATTGTCCGCGGGCTGCTCTCCACTACCGAAGCCGCAGACATGGCTCAGGCTGTCATCAAGCAGAACAGCAATGGACAGCCGGTAGTTCTGGCCGATGTGGCCGATGTGCGGCTCGCCACAAAAGCCCCGCGCATAGGACTAGCTTCCATATCGGGCAAACCGGGCGTATTGCTCACCGTAACAAAACAGCCCGCCACAAGCACACTTGAACTGACCGAACAACTCGACAGCACCATGGCCGCGCTCCGCGTATCGCTGCCGGCAGATGTCAAGGTGAATACACAGCTCTACCGCCAGCAATCTTTCATCGACTCTTCGATCTCCAATATCCAAAAGTCGCTCATCGAAGGAGGTATATTCGTCGTACTCGTGCTTTTTATTTTCCTCATGAACGCCCGCACCACGTTCATATCACTCCTAACTATTCCGCTCTCGCTCCTAGTCTCGATCATCGCATTAAAGCTCATGGGGCTGACCATCAATACGATGAGCATCGGAGGTATGGCCATCGCCATAGGATCGTTAGTCGACGACGCCATTGTGGATGTAGAAAACGTATTTAAAAGGCTACGCGCCAACCGCCAGTTACCGGAAAACGAACGCCGGCCTTTGATCAGCGTGGTGAAGGAGGCTTCATGTGAAGTGCGCATGCCTATTCTTAACTCCACGCTCATCATAGTGGTAAGCTTTCTACCTCTCTTCTTCCTGTCGGGCCTGGAAGGGCGCATGCTCGTACCCCTAGGCGTCGCATTCATTGTATCGCTTTTCGCTTCCACGCTTGTGGCGCTGACGCTTACTCCCGTGTTGTGCAGCTATTTGCTTGGCGACCAAAAGAAAGAGTTGAAAACACCGCGCTGGGTAGAACGCATGAAAAAGGGTTACGCCGTGTTGCTGCGGAAGGTACTCCACTGCAGCCGCCTCATAAGTGTGGGCGTAGCTGTACTTTTCATATTGACGCTCTCGGGCTTCTTTCTGATAGGGCGCTCCTTCCTTCCGCCGTTCAACGAAGGCTCATTCACGATAAATGTAAGCACACTGCCCGGTATTTCACTTGACGAAAGTGACAGCATAGGCCGGCGTGCCGAACAGCTGTTGCTGACTATTCCTGAAGTAAGGGACGTGGCCCGGAAAACGGGACGTGCCGAACTTGACGAGCATGCGCTCGGTGTAAACACCAGTGAGATGGAAGTTCCGTTTGAACTGCAGGGACGTTCGAAAGAGGAAATCATGAATGACATACGTCAGAAACTTTCCATTCTTTCGGGAGTCAATATAGAAATAGGACAGCCCATTTCCCATCGTATCGATGCCATGCTTTCGGGCACACGCGCCAATATAGCGATAAAGGTGTTCGGCACGGACCTTAACCGCCTTTACAGTTTGGGCAGCGAAATTAAAAAAGCCATAGCGGATGTGAAAGGCATAGCCGACCTTAATGTGGAACAGCAGGTGGAGCGGCCTCAACTTACTATCAGTCCGCGCCGCCAGCTCCTTGCCCGGATGGGGATAACCTTACCGGAATTCTCACAGTACGTGCGGGCGGCCTTGGCCGGCGAGGTGGTATCGCAAATCAATGAAGGCGGGAAAACGTTTGACCTTACTGTAAAGGTGAGCGACAACGACAGGCAAAGCATCGAACGGGTGAAAGGACTGCTCATTTCCACTGCCGACGGACGACATGTACCTCTTGAAGAAGTGGCCGACATCCGTTCCACATCAGGTCCCAACACGATTAACCGCGAGAACGCCCGCCGCAGAATCGTAGTATCCGCCAACGTGGCCGGACGAGACATGAGTTCCGTCGTGGCTGACATCAGACAAAGAATAGACACGAAAGTAAAGTTGCCGCAGGACTACCACGTGGAGTATGGCGGCCAGTTTGAAAGCGAAGCCTCTGCCTCGCGCACGCTGCTTTTCCTTTCCGTAGTGAGCGTTGTGATCATCCTTCTGCTGCTGTTCTTCCAGTTCCGTTCCTGGCGCCAGTCCGTTGTCGTGTTACTCAATCTGCCCCTGGCTCTGACCGGCGGCATACTGTCGCTGCTTGTGACGGGCAGCGTCATAAGTATTCCGGCCATCATCGGCTTTATATCGCTCTTCGGCATAGCCACGCGCGGCGGCATGCTCCTCGTAGACCGTTATAACGAATTGCGGCGCAGGGGCGTATCTCCTGAAGAAAGTGTGCTCGGCGGTTCTACGGACCGACTTCTTCCCATCCTCATGACAGCACTTACCAGCGGTTTGGCTCTCATACCGTTAGTGATAGGGCACGACCTTCCGGGCAACGAAATACAAAGTCCTATGGCTACGGTCATGCTCGGCGGACTTTTCACCAGCACGCTGCTCAACCTGATAGTAATTCCCGTCATTTACCTGCGCTATTGCAGCAAGACCGCCATAGGCGGAGACGAATAAAATCATATTATCCGATGAAAATGAAACGACACTTATATATATTGTCCGCTCTTCTTTGCCTGCCAATGCTCTCGGCAGCCCAAAGCGGCGTTGCAGAGCGCCGTTCCGCGCTGCTCGACAGCATAGTGAAAGGCAACACCACCCTGCGCGCCTTGCGCCAGGGAGTGGAGGCCGGAAAGGCGGGTATGGAAACCTCGCTCCGCCTCCCCGATCCCGAAGTGGGATTCTCCTACAAATGGGGCGCGCCGGCCGGAGTTCCGGCCGTAAAAGGCGTTGACGTAACACAGCAACTCGACTGGGGAGTCCTGACAGGCCGGCGTCGCCGGCTGGCACAAAGCGGTGCCGGCAAACTGGAACAGGACTACCGCATCAGTCTGCGCGACATGCTGGCGGAAGCCGACCGCATTATCGTCAACCTGACTTATTACAATCTCCTGTGCGACGAACTGAAGCGGCGCCTCGCCGTGGCTCAGGAAGTCATGTCGCTATGCAGCAAACGCTATGAGCGCGGCGACCTCAACGCCATTGACCTCAACAAAATACGCCTTAACACCACTTTGGCGCAAACGGAGCTGAAGCGCGCCCTGTCCGAGCGGCAGTCGTTACAATTCGACCTTAACCGTCTAGGAGGCAAAGCGGACTTGGCGTGGAACGACACCGTGTACGCCGTTCCCGCCCTACCCCCACTGGACGAACTGCGCTCAGACATCGAAACCGCCAGTCCGGAACTGGCAGCGGCCGACGCCGCCATCCGCCAGGAGCACGACCGCCTGCGTCTGACCCGCACAGAAGGACTTCCCAACCTTTCGGTAGGCTACACCGGTGAGTACATCAAAGGCGAGAGACACAGCGGCGTGACCATCGGGCTGAGTATACCCCTGTGGGGCAACAGCCGGAAAAAAACAGCCGAGAGCCGCGCCCTGCTGGCCCTATCGGAAATGGAACGTGCTGATGCCGCCAAACGGCTGGAAACGAATCTGATGAAGCGCTATGCCTCTGCCCGGAACCTGCGCCAGACAGCCGACAAACTCACAGAAGACCTTGCCCGGGCAGACAATGCACATCTGATCCGCCGTTCGCTGGAGTTGGGACAGATATCGCTTTTGGACTATCTGCTGGAAATCTCCTTTTACTACAACGCGCGCACACAGCAACTTGAAGCCGAGCGCGACGCCCAGATGGCTCTTGTGGAGTTGTGGCAACTCATAGACAAAGAATAAGGACCATTTACCCACGAAATGGCAAACGTCTCCGTACAAAGAGGGCCTATCGCCTTGTCTGTACGGAGACGTTTCCTTTATTGATATAGCCGGATGCTCTTCCGCTGCAATCGAGAAAATGTTTTCAACCATTCTGTAATCAATAGAAAGCCCTTTTCAACTTTAACATATTTAACTTTCCGCAACACTTTGGAGTGTTAAAACATAGGTTTGAAATAGTGAAAGAGAAAAAGTCCGTATCGGAATTTTAACTCCAAGTATTGCCGTAAAAATTCCAAGTAATGCTTTTTGAGGTGAAAATATAGTGTTTTTCACCTCTGTCCATGTCCTCTGATACGTGAAAAAGCGGGTGTCTCATGAAGACCGCCCGCTTTGCTGTTGCAAATATACGGAATTAAAAAGGCAAAAGCAAGAAATGTTAAAAACGGGAAATGTGATTTTTCAGAGGATATCATTCCCGTTTTATTCTGCCGGTGAAGTGTCTCTTTCCATCCTGTTACGCGGAAAATGCTCAAGGACCTGCTGGCGCAGGAAACGCATGTCCAGGTGAGTGTATATTTCAGTGGTGTCGATATTGGCATGTCCGAGCATGGCCTGTATGAAGCGCAGATTGGCACCGCCTTCCAGCATGTGTGTGGCAAAGGTGTGGCGGAACGTATGGGGGCTGATGGTTTTGGCAATGCCCGCTCTTTGGGCAAAAACGCGCAAATTATGAAACACCGTAATGCGCGAAAGGTGCTGCCGCCGTTTCTGGCTGATGAAAACGTAGTCTTCCTCTCCTTGTTTCGGTTCTATTTCCTGACGCGCTTCAAACCAGCATTCCAGTTCGGCGATGGCCTTTTCCGAAATGGGCACAAGGCGCTGTTTGGTCCCTTTGCCTGTCACGCGTATGTAGCGGTCGGAAAGAAACAGGTCAGATAGGCGCAGGTTGCATAATTCGCTCACACGCAGGCCGCAACTGTAAAGCACTTCGATGATGGCGCGGTCGCGCGGTCCGTCGGGGTGAGCCGGATCTACGGCTTCGATGATTGCGTCCACCTCGCTGAGGCTGAGAACTTCGGGCAAATGCTTGCCTATTTGCGGCGAATGGAGTAACTCTGTGGGATCGCGGTCGGTGTAGCCGTCGAGTACGAGAAAACCGTAGAACGATCTTATTCCTGAAGCTATGCGCGCTATCGACCGGGCACCGATACCCATGTCTGCAAGGTGACACATGAAACGGTGCAAATGGTCGAGTCGCACTTCTTCCGGCCGCAGACCTTCGTCATCAAGAAATTCGAAAAAGCGGCGCACATCACGCTCGTAGGCCAGCCGTGTGTTCTCCGACAGCCCCTGCTCAAGAAGCAGATAGACGAGATATTTGCCCAATACTTCCGGATCTTTTTTCTTTTTAAACCAGCGGTCGTATACTTCGGCGTCCAGCCCGCCAGTTTCGGCAGGCTTTGTGCCGGATGCCGGCTGTTTATTATTAATAATGTCGCTATCGTTCATATTACGAGGTTTTTTGTAACTTTGCAGAGCATTTGCAAAAGTAATTATTTCTAAGCGACATTCTGACCGCCACAATGAAGATTTTAATCATGAACGGCCCCAATCTCAATCTGTTGGGTAGCCGTGAACCCGGCATATACGGCGCAGGCACCATGGACGACTGCCTTGAGAGTCTCCGCAGCCGTTATCCTCACATCGAGTTGCTCTACTTCCAGAGCAACGTGGAGGGGTTCCTTATCGACCGACTGCAGGAGGCCGCCCGCGAGGGCGTCGACGGCGTTGTGCTCAACGCAGGGGCCTACACCCATACGTCCGTAGCCCTGCACGATGCCATCCGCTCCATTCATGTACCTGTGGTGGAAATACACATATCCAACGTACACACCCGTGAGGACTTCCGTCGCCACTCCGTAATTGCGCCGGCCTGCCGCGGCGTGATATGCGGTTTCGGACTCGGCTCCTACCGCCTCGGACTGGAAGCGCTCATCGGCTGAACTTCCTGCCGCCTCAGGTCCTACGCAAAGGAAAAGGGATGAGACGTCTCAGGAAAATACAAATTTAAAAATCCAACACAGACCATAATGTATAAGAAAACCAAGATTGTAGCCACAATTTCCGACAACCGCTGCGACATCGGCCTGTTGCGCTCGCTCTATGAGGAAGGCATGAACGTTGTACGCCTCAACACCGCGCATCAGGGGCCGGAGGGAATGAGACGCGTCATCAACAACGTGCGTGAGGTGTCTAGCCACATAGCCGTACTCATCGACACCAAAGGACCCGAAGTGCGTACCACACGGTGTGAACAGCCCATAGAGTTCCTGCGCGACGAATTGATAGACATTGTGGGCAACCCTGAACTTATCACCACACACGACTGCATAGCCGTAAGCTATCCCGATTTCGTAAACGATCTTCCGGAAGGCGCCCATATACTCATCGACGATGGCGACCTGGGTCTTATCGTTGAAGCCAAAACCGCCGACCGGCTCACCTGCCGCGTGGAGAATGATGCCACACTAGGTTCGCGCAAAAGCGTAAACGTGCCGGGCATACGCATCAATTTGCCGGCGCTCACCGAACGCGACAGAGAGAACATCCGCTTTGCCATCGAAGCGGACATTGCCTTCATAGCCCACTCCTTTGTACGGTCGAAAGACGACATTGCAGCCGTACGCCAAATACTCGACGAGGCCGGCAGCGACATCCGCATCATTGCCAAAATCGAGAATCAGGAGGGCGTGGACAACATCGATGAAATTCTCGAAGCCGCCGATGGCATTATGGTGGCCCGTGGCGACTTGGGCATAGAAGTGCCGCAGGAACTCATTCCCGGCATACAGCACCGTCTGGTGAGCAAGGCTATCCGTGCGCACAAACCGGTCATAGTAGCCACACAGATGCTGCAGAGCATGATACGCAACCCGCGTCCCACACGTACCGAGGTGACCGACATCGCTAATGCTGTGTATTCACATGCCGATGCCCTCATGCTGTCGGGGGAGACGGCCTACGGCGACTACCCCATAGAGGCAGTGCGCGTAATGGCCAAGGTCGCTGTACAGGCTGAGAAAGACAATTACAAATACTTTCAGGACATGGACATTCCGCTGCCCGAACACCCTGACGTAACGGAATTTTTTGCCAAAGAGGCCGTGATGGCTACCAAGCGTATGCGCCTGCGGGCCATCATACTCGACAGCTATACCGGACGGACGGCCCGTTATGTCTCCTCCTACCGCGGCAAACGCATCGTACTGGCCATTTGCTACAAAGCCAAAACTGTGCGCCATCTGGCATTGTCTTACGGTATTTATGCCATATATATGCCCATGAAAAGCTTCGGACACGAATTCCTGCTCGCCGCTTTGCGCAAACTGCTTGCCGACGGCGTCATTCACGAAGACGACCGCATTTGTTATCTTGGCTCGCAGCGCAAGGAGCAGAGTACTTCGTTCATGGAAATGAACATTGTGAAAAATCTCTTCCTGACCGAAGGGGAGGAAGCCTATCATAACTGATGAGCGGGAATAACAGCCCTGTCCGCAGCAGCAGTTATCCTTAAAATCCGGTGTAGAGACAAATACCCGACTGTAAAGGCAATAATCACCTGTTGCGGTGACGGCAGCGACACTCCCGGCCGGTACGCCAAATGTCTTTATCGCCAAATAATTAAATCTCTATTGCCGCTGAAACCTTCCTTACTGCCGTATGACGCTCGATGATTATATTCTTTCGCACATTACTCCCGAAGACGATTATCTGTATCGTCTCTACCGCGCTACGAATCTGCATTTGCTTCGTCCGCGCATGGCATCGGGACACTTGCAGGGGCAGTTGCTGCGCATGCTCACACAAATGATCCGGCCGCGTACAGTGCTTGAAATAGGCACATATTCAGGGTATTCGGCGCTGTGTATGGCATCAGGAATGACGGAGGAAGGATGTCTCTATACTTTTGAAATCAATGATGAACAGGAGGATTTTACACGGCCATGGCTGGAAAACGCCCCTTACGCCCCACGGATAGAAATGATTGTAGGCGATGTGTTCGAACTGCTTCCCGCAATGAATCTGCACTTCGATATGGTGTTTATCGATGCTAACAAACGGCAATATGCCGATTACTACGAGCTTGTGATGCGTTTTCTGAATCCCAGCGGATATATTCTGGCTGACAATACTTTGTGGGACGGTCATGTGGTGGAGCCGGAATATGAAAATGATGCGCAAACACAGGGCATACGCCGTTTTAACCGGCTTGTGGCTGCCGACCCGCGAGTGGAGAATGTCATTCTGCCTTTACGCGACGGCCTGACGGTGATTCGCCACAAGGGAATATAAGTTTCTCTGCAGCCGACTGCCGACATGCGGTTTCCTGAAGAAAAAAGACGATGGAACCGGTAAAATGTCCGTCGTACTGCTCCCTAATATTCATTTATCATATAAAGTAATTATGGAAACAACCAGACAACAGAAAATAGCCCGTTTGATTCAAAAGGAATTGAGCGACATCTTCCAACGCCAGACACAGACGATGCCCGGCGTGCTTGTGAGTGTAAGTGCCGTGCGCATCAGTCCCGATATGAGTGTGTGCCGCGGCTATCTGAGTGTGTTCCCCTCGGAACGCAGTGAGGAAATTGTGCGCAACATCAACAGCAGTGTGCGTGAGTTACGTTATGAACTGGGCACGCGTGTGCGTCATCAGTTGCGTATCATTCCCGAATTGAAGTTCTTTGTTGACGATTCGCTCGACTATATTGACCATATTGACGAGTTGCTCAAAAAGTAAAACAACAACCGGCAACACACTTCCTTTATCATGAGTCTTTCTTTCTTCATGGCGCGGCGTTATCTCTTTTCGAAGAAAAGCCACAGCGCCATCAACATTATCAGCGGCATTTCGGCGCTTGGCATTGCAGTGTCCACCATGGCGCTGGTGTGTGTGCTTTCCGTCTTCAACGGATTTCGCGACCTCATCGGCAGTCTTTATTCGACTTTCGATCCGCAGATAGAAGTGGCGCCGGCCAAGGGCAAATTTGTGCCGTCGGCCGATGGAGCGCTGCAGCGTGTGCGTTCTGTGGAAGGAGTGGCTGTGGTCAGCGAAACGCTGGAGGAAGACGCGCTTATTCTCTATAAGGGCAATCCGCTGGTGGTAACCGTAAAGGGAGTGGATGAGAAATTCCGTTCTGTAACGGGAGTGGACAGTATTATTTACAATAAGGATAATGCTCATACCACCTTGCCTGAACTTTCAGCAGCCGGAGTGAATTATGCTGTGCCGGGTTATGGGCTGGCCGCACGTATGGGACTTGACTTCGGCCATTTGCAGATTTGTGCTCCCCGGCGGGGCGAACGTATCAATATGGCTAATCCGGCCGAGAGCTTTAATGTGGATGATATTTTTTCGCAAGGCGTGTTTTTCCAGGTGAATCAGAAACGTTATGACGAGGCTTATCTGCTTACATCCCTGGAGTTTGCACGCAATCTTTTCGAGCAGAAGGATAAAATTTCGGCTTTAGAGGTGCGGCTCAAGCCCGGGGCGGATGTGGAGAACGTGAAGCAACGCATCAGGCAGGCTGTGGGAAAAGCCTATACTGTACGCGACAAGACGGAACAGCATCAGGATATGTTCCGTGTGATGGAGATAGAAAAAATTGTGGCCTTCTCGTTTCTCACGTTCATATTACTCATTGCCTGTTTCAATCTAATCGGTTCAGTGTCAATGCTCATCATTGACAAGCGCGACAATGTGTCGACACTTCGCAGTTTGGGTATGGACGATCGTGCCGTGGCGCGGGTTTTTCTCATAGAGAGCCGGCTCATTACGCTTTTAGGAACAGTTACAGGAATTGTGCTGGGACTGCTGGTGTGCTATTTGCAGCAGACTTTCGGCTTGCTGCGCCTTGGTGGCGATGAGGGGAACTTTATTGTCAACGCTTATCCTGTCAGTATCCATTGGGCAGATGTTCTGCTGGTGTTCGCTACAGTGGTTGCTGTCGGGTTTGTCACCGTGTGGTATCCTGTGCGCTATCTGAGTCGTCGCATATCGTGAGCTGGCGGCAGGTGCCGATTTTCATCGTGTATCATCCGTGAACTTTTATACAGGAAAAGATATCTTTCATTAGATCGGATTTTGTCGGGAACCCGCAAAGGTGTCCGACTTTCTGTTTTTAACAGGAGAGCGATTTATGAAAGTTTATGAATTATTATATTTTCAGTCATGGCAGATAAGATGTTTTCCTGCAAGTGGGAAATAGCACGAAGTGGGCTTACTGCATTTTAAAGACTTGACTGTATATTTTGAAAACCATTACTTGGAATTTAAATTGTAAGTATTGCATTTTAAATTCCAAGTAATGGTTTTTATTTGATAAACCGTTGTTTTTCAAATTGGATATGCCTGGTTTTGCTTGTTGTATGAAAAGAAAAAAGGATGCTTGCGGCTATATGTGCAAACATCCTATGGAGATTTGTCAGCCGACGGGCATCGGCTGTTGATAATGCAAAGTTAAAAACCGAAATTCCGAAAAAGTCGAACGGTAAATTGCCTGCCTGTGCCTTTCAGCGTATCCGGATGACACTGCGGCCGCCTGCGGGCTGTTTCACCAAATGGATCTGAGGACTTATTTGAGAACGTATCTGCTCCGTATGACTGATGACTCCGACTTTGCGCCCCTGAGCATTCTCAAGATTGGAGAGTGCCGTCATGACGAGATCAAGCGAGGCATGGTCAAGATTACCGAACCCTTCATCGATGAAGAGGCTGCCAATGGAAAGACTGCCTGTGGAAAGCGAAGCCAGTCCGAGGGCGAGCGCCAGGCTGACCACGAATGTCTCGCCGCCTGAGAGTGAGCTGACGTAGCGATGTTCATCGAACATGTCGCGGTCGATAATTTCGAGAGTCAGGCGTCCAGGCACGTTACGCAACTCATAGCGGGGGGAGAACATCCGTAGTTGTGCGTTGGCATGTTCCACTAGAAAGGCAAAGGTGTAACTTTGGGCCAGTTCGCGGAATTTCTTGCCATCATGGCTTCCCAACAGACTGTCGAGACGGCGCCACTCTTCGCAATCCGTCCGTGCGGTTTCAATCCGTCCGGCATAAGCCGCGGCCTGTTTCAGGCAATTCTCATGAGCCATCAGACGCAAATTGATGTGCGTAAGGCGCTTGTTGGCGTTTTCTGCTTCTGCTTGAAGGCTTTCGAGGGTGGCCGTGAGCGCTTCGCGCGACTCTTCCCCTTCTCCTGTCGGCCGGTGGGTCATGTTGCGCAGACGCTGGAGGGCGTCGCGTGACATTTGCAAGCGGTTGGCCGTTAACGTTACAGTTTCCTTACGCGCGTTGAGGCTCACGCGTAGTGCTTTCCAATCGCGCGTGTCCGCAAAAATCTGTTCCAGTTCGGCAAACTGCATGGGAGAGTGTGAACCGTTAAAACGCAGAATCCACGTGTCCAGTTCAGCTGTCTTCCGGCTGTATTCCGCTTGTGAGTGCAAACGGCTTTCAAGCAAATTACGCTGTGTGCCCTGCTGCAGTCGCAACTTGCCGCCGGTTTCTTCGTGGGCGGCGCGTGCGGCGGTTTCGGCAGCCCGTGCTTTGTCTACTTCCTCTTGCAGGTGGTGTTCTTCTTGTTCCGGCGAACCGTTGCCAAAGAGGCGTGCCAGTTCATCGCGTTTCGTTGCCATCAGGTTTTCCACACAGCTGTGGGCGTCCTGAGCTGCTGACAACAGCCTGCGGGTTTCCGACAGGGTATTTTCACCCAGTTTCACTTCTTCGCGTAATAAGACTTCGGCGTTGCGGTGTTCTTCCACAGCGGCACATGTCTGCTGCCAGTCATGGAAAAGATCTGTGAGGCGCAACCGCAGTTCGTCGGCATTGTTCTTCCACTCCGTAAACCATCCTGACAGCGTCACCATCTGGTCGAGGTCCGCGTAAAGTTCGCCACAGGAGCGGTCGGACAGTTGCATCACACGCTCTGTCTCCTCTTCGGCTGCGGAAGCTATTTTATATTGTGTGCGCAAATCGTCGATATGCGTGCGGTTATCGGCCATTTGCAGTTCCAAGGCGCTTATTTCTTCGTTGAGGCGGTTGATATGCCCCTGATGGAAGTTGAAAGTTTCCAGATCCTTCTCGGCTTCCTTTACCGAACGCATGGTGTTGTCGAGCAACAGACCTATCATCAGGCGGCGTGTGTCGCGCGCCACAGATGGCGAACAGTCAGAAAACGAAGAGTCGAGATGAGCACATGCGGACCATTCCTCGACATCGGCCGCCTGACGGGCTGAACGCGACAAGAGATTGGTACGCTCCGATTCCAGACGTCCTTGTCTTGTGGCATATTCGCGCGTCATGGCTTCAAACGTGGCGCGCTTTTCAGCCAGTTCAGCCGTCGCTTCCTCGTATTCCTTTTCCAAATTAGTGAGTAATTCTCCCAATTCACGCTCCGTCTCCGTATGGTAGGGGTGATGCGTGGCGCCACATACCGGACAGGCAGTGCCCTCCTTCAGACGTTGGCGCAATTGCTTGATATTTTCGCTTTGGCTCAGTGTGAGGGCTACGCTCTGGCGGCGGTGGGCTTCATCAAGCACGGCGAGTTCCCTCTCCATGCGTTCCATATCTTTTTGCAACTGTCCCTGCCGGCTGACAAGACGTCCCACTTCGGCCTCCTTCTCCTCGATTTCCTCATAACCTGACGATATGCGTTGCCATAAAGCTTTGGCCCGTTGCAAAACTAGCAGACGGTTCCGGTTGTCGGCAAAGCGCTGCTGAAGCTGCATGCTGTCAAGTCCCTGATTCATCTGGCGGTGAATAAGCAGTTCGCTTTTGAGAGCTGTCATGCGTGCTTCGTCAGCGTGCAGTTTCTCCTCCACTTTTTCCGAGGCCGCCTTGAGCATTGTCTGTTGCTTTTGCAAGGCTGCATGTTTCTTATGGACTTCTTCGTTACGGCATGTCTCTGCGGTCAGGGCGTTGAGTTTGTCTTTCACAAGATCGAACTTGTCAAACATCATACGATGCACCATGAGCGCCTGCTGACGAAGGAGCGATTTCTCAAGAAGGGCAGCGGTTTTTTCCAACTGCTCTTTCTTTGCCTGCAGCCGTGCGGTATGTTCCTCACCATTGCGCCGGGCAGTCAGAAGTTGTTCTTCTGCACGTTTTAGCTGACCGTCTAGACCGGCTATTTCCCCACAAATGGTATGACCGCGGTTAATGGCAGGTCGTCGGGCCGAAAAAGTACTTTCGGCGTTATACATCTGTTCACGGGCTGATTCAAGCGTCATGGCTGTATGCTGCAGTTGAGCATGCAACTCTTCTATTTGTTTCGCCACCGATACTTCGTTGCGCTTGATGGCTTCGATATCGCCGCGCCGCACGACTATTTCCTGAAAAAGCGGTTGTACGCCCAATACCGCATCGTAGCGTTCGAGCGCTGTCTCTTCGACATTCATCGCCATATAGGCTTTATTCGCTGCCACATATTCCGCTTCGCGTTGCGTCACTTCCGTCCGCGCCGCATCGTAGTCATCGAGCCATTGGAGCTGGTGCCGCACTGTTTCAGTGCGGCCGGCTATGTTTTCGGCCGAAACCGTGATCAGTGAGCGCTCTTCCTCAAGCGCCGTCTTCTCCTCTTCATGCAAGCGGTCGTGAAGTATGCCGCTCACAAGCTGCTCCAGCGCTTTCACTTCGCCTTCGGCCTGTTTGGTCATCTCGTGTATTTTCTGCGAGATGCGGCCGTATATCTCCGTGCCGGTCAGTTTTTCAAGCAGCGATGATTTCTCTTCTCTTTTGGCCCGTAAGAAATTGGCGAAACTGTTTTGTGCGAGCATCACGGTACGTGTGAATTGCATGTAGTCCAGTCCGATGATTTCCGGAATGCGCGAATTTATTTCCTTTTCAGGAAAGTCGGCCTTTCGCGGAGACAATTGCCGCAGGGTACGTACTTGGCGGTCGTAGCTGCCGGTACGCTTGAGACGCACGCTCCATCCGGCTTCATACCGCTCGCCTGAAAGAGTGGCAAAGACTACTTTGGCGTATCCTTCCTTGCAGCCACGCCGTAATATACCGCGCACATCGCCTGCCTGAATGGCCTGCGCCCGGTTCTCAATGCTTTTAACGTCCTCGGCGTTGGCTCTCTCCACACCGTCAAAACGCGGTGCGCGATTGTAGAGTGCCAGGCAAACGGCATCGAGTACGGTTGATTTTCCCGCTCCCGTGTCGCCGGTGATGGCAAACAGACTGGCCGACCGCAAAGGCTCTTGTGTGAAGTCTATGACCTGTTCGCCTTCAAGCGAAGTAAGGTTGCAGATGGTTATTTTCTCTATTTTCATTGTTTGGTAGTCAATTGTTGGATGTGCGATATTCACTCGGCTCCGCTTTCATCAGCGGCTACTGCCTCTTCAGCCTGAAGGAAGCGTTTGAGCATCTCTTCCGTCATTTCTGCGTGATAGCGGTTTTCGAATATGCGCCTTGCCATTTCCTTTGGTAAAATGCTGCGCAGGGTTTTGAGGGATTCGTTTTCTTTTTGCGCCTTGTCGTTTTCCTGCGGCACCTCACGCACCATGCGGCAGAAGTGTACCGCGCGTTCTTCCAGAGCCTGCGCCACTTCGTGCATCAACGATGGTTGCGGCTGCCGTTCCTCGACGCGGATTTCAAGATAAGGCAAAGTGTCGCTGTCGTAGTGTTTCTCACGTTTGGGCAGCGCGGCTATTGCGGCAAACACCTCTTCGGGGGTTGCAGACCCGCGTTCGGGAATGGAGATGAGGCCGCGCAGGGGCGTATGGCAGAGCCTTTTTACGGTTGCCTTGCCGTATTCGTTTATCTCAATCCATTGTACGCCGTGTCGGTAATGTCTTTCTGAAAACGACATGGGCAGCGCACTGCCGGCGTAGTGCATTTCACTTTGCGTATTGCCTACGCGCTGCGCCTTATGAATGTGTCCCAAGGCGGTATAGGCTGCGCCGCAGTCCACCTTTCGGGCTTCCACGCAGTCCTGTCCGCCTACAACGAGCCGTTCGCTGTGTTCGTTGTCGCATACTTCTGCGCCGGTGGCATAGAAGTGGGCGGCGGTTATGACAGGAAGTCCTTTGAAAGGGCTTTTCCTCAGGCGCCTGATGAGGTTGTCGAGGAACCAGGCAATGCCTTCCGTGGTTGTGAAACCGGCCGGATAGTCCGCCGGACGCAAATAGGGTACGGCCAGGCAGACGATTTGGGCCTCCGCATCGGTGCGCCGGCTGAGCGGCAACAGGTAGTGGTCGAAGTCCAGCTCACCGGTCGCTTCGTTGCGGCGGATGACGCCGCGTACATAAATGTTGTGAAGGCGCAGGAGTTCGGCCGGTGCCTCAAGCCGTCCTGCCGAGTCGTGGTTGCCGGCAGTGAGGACGATTTGCAGACCTTCCACCCGCCTGGTGGCTTCAAGCAGGAAGTCGTAGAGCTGACGTTCGGCCGCTGCAGGCGGATTGGCCGAGTCGAACACGTCGCCGCTGATGATGAGCGCATCAGGCATTTGCTGTTCCAAAGTATCGAGGAGCCATGCCAGAAAGTGCGCATGTTCGTCGGTGCGGGTATGTCCGTGGAAAGTATTCCCCAGATGCCAGTCGGCCGTATGTATGATTTTCATTGTGTGCTATGTTGTTTTGTGAAGGCAAAATTACAGTTTTTTCCGTAAGGCACAGCGGCGCCGGGGTATAAAAAAGCGACACCCGCTGAGGTGTATTTGTTTTATTTGCCTCAGCGGGTGATTTTCCCTTATAAACTAATATTTGAACACTTATTCCTTAATGTACTCGCTCCAGTCCGTCAGGCGCATGTCGCCTTTCCGGCGGAAGGTGTCGTGCATGGCAAATGCCGCGTTGAGCACATGGTGCGTGTGTCCGCCGTAACGTTCGGCCAGGCGCAGGTAGTCGCGCAGCAAGGGGCGGTAGTCGGGGTGCGCGATCTCCACCAAGGCCCGTGCCTTGTCAGCGGCGCATTTTCCGCGCAAGTCGGCCACGCCGTATTCCGTCACCACGGCGTCCACATAATGCTCCGTGTGGTCCACATGCGAGCAGAAAGGCACGATGCTGCTTATCTTCCCTTCCTTCGTGGTAGAGCCGCAGGTAAAGGTGGAAAGCATGGCATTGCACGTGAAGTCGGCCGATCCTCCCACACCGTTCATCATTTTCGTACCCCCTATCTTCGTGGAGTTCACGTGTCCGTATATGTCCACCTCTATGGCCGTGTTGAGCGAGCAGATGCCCAGACGGGCTATAATTTCAGGACAGTTGGAAATTTCAGACGGCCGGATGAGCAATCTTCCGCGATAATCGTTGATGTTGCTGTAAAGTTCCTGCAGGTGTTCGCTCGAGATGGTGAGCGCGCCTGTTGAGGCCGATACCACGCGTCCTTCGCCGATAAGCCGCAAGGGTTCTTCCTGAAGCACTTCGGTGTAGATGTTGAAGTCGGGCACCTCGCGGCATTCGCCCAGTGCACCCAGAACGGCGTTGGCACCGCTGCCCACACCGCTTTGCAACGTCAGCCGGCGGCCCGATATGTATCCCTGTCGCATGTTGTCCACCAGGAAATCGGCCATGTGCTGCCCTATCCTTTGCGTCACGTCAGTGGCAGGCGTCATGGCCCGTGCCTCGTCCGGCAAGTGGGTGGACACGATGCCGCGTATATGTTCGGGCGACACCTCTATGTAAGGCAGTCCGATAATCTCCACCGGCTGTGTAATGCGTATGGGCGACCGGTACCATGGAGCCTCTATCTCATAAATGTCGTGCATGCCGATGAGTTTGGACGAGTGCCATGAGTTCACCTCTACGAACACGCCTTTCCGGGCCAGATGGCAGATGGTGGGGGCTATGCCGATACCCGCCGTGAGGTAGATGCGCAGTTTGCCCCGCACTTCCTGCACGTCGCAGGCCTCTATGATTCCCCAGTCCACCGGTCCTGTGATGCCTTGCCGCAGAAAAGTGGCATTGTCCGATAGGTTAAGGTCGGTGTAACGCACGCGGCCTGAATTGTAGGCTTTCCGTATTTCCGCATTCACGGAAAAGGGCAGGCGGCGGTCTATGGCGTCGGCTGCCGCCAGTTCGCCATCGCAGCTCGCGCCTATCGAGGCGCCCGTCACCACGTCTACCTTGAAAGGCCTTCCGGCGGCATGTTCCTCACGGGCCCGCGCGGCTATGGCGGGAGGGATACACTTGGGCGCGCCGGCCGGACCGAATCCGCCCACGCCGAGCAATTCTCCGTTGTTGATCATGGCAGCCGCTTCGGCCGCAGTTATTATTTTAGGAATATTCATTGTTTATTCATGTTTTCGGCAAAAATACGAATATTTTTACAATATTCCTAATGAATTGCATGATTTATTGCGTTGAGGCTATGGATGTCCTCATAATTTTTACAGGAAGGAAAAATGTTCCCGCAGGGCATGCCTGATGTCAAAGAAGATAACGAATTTGTTCCCCGGCGGTCGTTTTAACATAATTTGCTTTTGCCCGTAAAATGTCGTATCTTTGTAACAGCGGAGCGGGACTTTTCACGGAGAAGTCCCGCTTTTTCAGTGTTTTTCAAGCCTGTCCGAATGTTTTTCAGCCGTATTTTTTCTTGAAAATCCCCATATTCGAATTTAAATTCCAAGTATTCGAGTTAAAATTCCGATACGGACTTTTTCTCTTTCACTATTTCAAACCTATGTTTTAACACTCCAAAGTGTTGCGGAAAGTTAAATATGTTAAAGTCAGAGGAAGATATTTTTCCTATTTAAAGGACCTTTCCCCCTTTCTGACTCATTCACGCAAAGAAAGAATGACCAATTGAAAAACAAGTTGTACTTTTGCGTCTGCAACAAAACCAATCACACACTCTTATCATGGTATCAGTAGATGGACTGACCGTCGAATTCGGCGGCACAACCCTTTTCAAAGATATTTCCTTTGTCATCAACGAAAAAGACCGCATAGCCCTGATGGGCAAGAACGGCGCCGGAAAGAGCACACTGCTCAAAATCCTGGCAGGCGCGCGCACCGCCACACGCGGCGCGGTGTCGGCACCCAAGGACACGGTCATCGCCTATCTGCCGCAGCATCTCATGACGGAAGACGGACGCACCGTCTTTGAAGAAGCCTGTCAGGCCTTCGCCCACCTGCATGAGATGGAAGCGCAAATCGAGGCGCTCAACAGGCAGCTGGCCGAACGCACGGACTATGAAAGCGACGAATACATGGCGCTCATCGAACAGGTGGCCACCATGAGCGAGAAATTCTATGCCATCGACCTCACACATTTTGAGGAAGACGTCGAAAAGACCCTCCTCGGCCTGGGATTCGAACGCACGGACTTCGACCGCCAAACAAGCGAGTTCTCAGGCGGATGGCGCATGCGCATCGAACTGGCCAAAATGCTCCTGCGCAACCCCGACGTACTCCTGCTCGACGAACCGACGAACCACCTCGACATCGAGTCCATAGGCTGGCTGGAGGACTTCCTCACCACAAACGGCAAAGCCGTCGTAGTCATCAGCCACGACCGCAAATTCGTAGACAACATCACCACGCGTACCATCGAAGTAACCATGGGACGCATCTACGACTACAAAGTGAATTACTCCGAATACCTGCGCCTGCGAGCCGAACGCCGTGAACAGCAAATGAAGCAATACGAGGAACAGCAAAAGATGATAGCCGAAACAAAAGACTTTATCGAACGCTTCAAAGGTACCTACTCCAAAACCTTTCAGGTACAAAGCCGCGTGAAAATGCTCGAAAAGCTCGAACTCGTTGAGGTGGACGAGGAAGACACCTCCTCGCTGCGCCTGAAATTCCCGCCATCGCCACGCAGCGGGCAATATCCAGTCATGGCAGACGGGGTAGAAAAAACATTCGACGGGCGGACCATATTCTCCGGCGTGTCGCTCACCATCAACCGCGGCGACAAAGTAGCCTTCGTAGGACGCAACGGTGAGGGAAAGTCCACACTCGTCAAATGTATCATGTCAGAACTGCCGCACGGAGGCACCCTCACACTCGGTCACAACGTACAGATAGGCTACTTTGCCCAAAACCAGGCCTCGCTGCTCGATGAGAATCTCACCGTATTCCAAACCATCGACGATGTGGCCAAAGGAGAAATCCGCAACAAGATACGCGACCTTTTGGGGGCCTTCATATTCGGCGGAGAGGCCAGCACAAAAAAAGTCAAGGTTCTCTCCGGAGGCGAGCGAACCCGGCTGGCACTGCTCAAATTACTGCTCGAACCGGTAAACCTCCTCATACTGGACGAACCGACCAACCATCTCGACCTCCGCACAAAAGACGTTCTCAAACAAGCCTTACGCGATTTTGACGGAACACTCATCTGCGTGAGCCACGACCGCGACTTCCTTGACGGACTGGTGACAAAAGTCTATGAGTTCGGCCATGGCCGCGTGCGTGAACATCTTTGCGGCATCTACGATTTCCTGGCAGCCAAAAAGATGGAAGAACTCAACGAACTGGAGCGCAAAAAGAAATAGTACAACCACCGGCCACTCCGCTACCTGCAACAAAAACTGCAACTAACCTGGCTGAAATATCTGACACACAAAAAAAACATGAAACTACCATCCCTCAAGTCATGCCTTCTCCCACTGGCCACACTGGCTCTTGGCGCGGCTTTAAGCCTACCTGCCGGCGCCAGACGGAACGCCGCATTCATTGCCGAGAACCGCACCATGAAATATTCCGGCTCTTCCGCCAGCCACGACATTACGGCAACTCCTGAGGCGGAGTGTCTTTTTGTAAAAGAGAACATGGATTTCGCTGCCAGACAGTACAGGTATATGCTCCGTAACCTGTCCGAAGGCAAAGGCGTCATGCCGCGTACTCTCAACCCCAACGGCACGTTGGCCAAATCCGACATTTACTGGTGGACGTCAGGCTTCTTTCCCGGTACGCTGTGGTACATTGCCGATTTTACCGGTGATGCGGCCCTGCGCGATTCCGCACGGACCTACACTCACAAGCTGGAACCCGTCAGAAAGTACACCGGCAACCACGACATAGGCTTCATGATGTATTGCAGCTACGGCCATGCCAACGCCTTCGATCCCCAAGCGGCTTACAAGGACATCCTTGTGGAATCGGCCCGTTCGTTGTGCACACGTTTCAACGAAAAGACCGGTGTCATACAGTCGTGGAACAGTTTCCGGTCATGGCATGGCGACAAGACCTACGACTTTCCGGTCATCATCGACAACATGATGAATCTCGAACTGCTTTTCTATGCTTCCCGGACTACAGGCGATGCCTCTTTCAGCCGCATAGCGGTTTCGCACGCAGAGAAAACGATGAGAAACCAAGTACGCAAGGACAACAGCTGTTACCACGTAGTCTATTACGATAAAGCGACCGGCCAGCCCATCAAGGGTGAAACTGCCCAAGGCTATGCCGACAATTCCACGTGGTCGCGCGGACAGGCCTGGGGCATTTACGGTTTCACGATGTGCTATCGTGAGACAAAAGACAAGCGTTTCCTGACAACGGCCTGCCGCATGGCCGATTTCTATCTGAACCATCCGAATCTGCCGGCCGACAAGGTGACATACTGGGACTTCGACGCCTACCGTCCGGGATACACACCGGGCCAGCGCTCCAATGCTTCAAAAGTGGTGACCAACTATCGAGACGCCTCGGCGGCAGCCTGCACGGCTTCGGCACTGCTGGAACTGAGCACTTACGTAAAAGGAGAGAAAAAACGCCGCTATCTGGCAGCCGCCCGAACCATCCTCCACACCTTGGGCAGCCCTGCCTACCGCGCCAAAGAGGGCGGCAACGGCGGTTTCATACTGAAGCACAGCGTGGGGTCCATCCCGCATAATTCAGAAATAGACGTGCCGCTCACCTATGCCGACTATTATTTTCTAGAGGCACTTCACCGCTACGACAAACTGCTTGCAGGCCGTCAGCTCTTCCCTTAAAACCATTGGAGGCAGAGTGTCTGAAAACCGCACCTTACCGTTTTAACACTATTTGCTTTCCACAGAAAAATTCATTATCTTTGTAATAGCCAAGCGGGACATTCCACACGGAAGTCCCGCTTTTTCTGTAAAATCAAAGCATAAATCAGAACTTTTCAACTGTATTTTCATCCTAAAATCCCCGTATTGCAATTTAAATTCCAAGTATTCGTGTTAAAAATCAAATACGGACTTTTAACATCCCACTGCCTCAAACCTATATTTTAACACATCGGAATGTTGCGGAAAGTTAAATATGTTAAATCAGCCAGCCTGTCAACAGCCATGAAAACCACCCGCCGTTTACAGTTAAAAACTTAAGTCCGGCTGCCCTTTCATTAGAAAATATTATCTATCTTTGCCGAGATAAAGGAACATCCATCAACATGAACGCTCCAGAGAGCCATACGAACTTATTGAAGCGAACGGTGGAAAGCCTCTCCGACACAGGCGGAATGAAAGGCCTCTTCCACCAACACCGGCACGGCGACCCCCTGCCGTCGGCACCGGTTTTGGAGGAAATCATAGCCCTGTGCCGTGCCATGTTGTTTCCGGGCTATTACGGCAAACCCACGCTCAACAGCGCCACCGTCAAATACCATATCGGCGTAGCGGCAGAACAGCTTTTCGGCCTGCTTACCTCACAAGTGCAGGCAGGACTCTGCTTCGCCGGACAGGAAGAAGGCGTCCCAGACAACGCCGACTGTCAGGCCAAAGCCGAAGCCATAGCCGCCGCACTTGTGGCCCGTCTGCCACAAGTGCGCCGCACGCTGGCAACCGACGTAGAAGCCGCCTATCTGGGCGATCCGGCCGCACAAAGCTACGGAGAAGTCATCAGTTGCTACCCTGTCATCAAAGCCCTCACCTGCCATCGAATCGCCCATGAACTCCACATTCTCGGCGTACCGCTCATTCCTCGCATCATCACGGAAATGGCCCACAGCGAAACGGGCATCGACATCCATCCGGCCGCACAAATAGGCAGTCACTTCACCATCGACCACGGCACCGGCGTTGTGATAGGCGCGACATGTATCATCGGAAACCACGTGAAACTTTACCAAGGTGTCACACTGGGAGCCAAAAGTTTTCCGCTCGATGCCGGCGGAAATCCCATCAAGAACAATCCCCGGCATCCTATTCTCCGCGACAACGTCATCGTCTACAGCAACGCAACCATATTGGGACGCGTAACCATTGGCGAAGGAGCCGTAGTGGGCGCCAACGTCTGGCTCACACGCGACGTGGAACCGGGCGAAAAGGTCATATCCGACCACCATGCCTGAACGGTGGGCGCACCGCAGGCTCTACATAAGAAATATTTATTCTAAGCTTATAAATGGAACAATTTGAACTCATTGCCAAAACCTTTCAGGGACTTGAAGAGGTTTTGGCTCAGGAACTGACCGAACTCGGCGCCAATGACATCCAGATAGGCCGCCGCATGGTGTCCTTTACCGGCGACAAGGAAATGATGTACCGCGCCAACTTTTGTCTGCGCACCGCCGTGCGCGTGCTCAAACCCATCAAGCACTTCAAAGCGGCCGACGCCGATGATGTCTACAACGCCGTACGCGCCATTGACTGGAGTCTCTATCTCGACCTCGACACAACCTTTGCCGTCGACACCGTGGTCTACTCCCAAGAGTTCCGACATTCCAAATTCGTGGCCTATAAGGTGAAAGACGCCATTGTAGACTATTTCCGTGAAAAAACAGGACAGCGGCCCAACATCCGCATCACCAACCCCGACATCAAACTCAACATGCACGTGGCCGAAGACCAGTGCACCCTCTCGCTCGACTCCTCAGGAGACAGCCTCCACCTGCGCGGCTACCGCGTGGCTTCGGTAGACGCACCCATCAACGAAGTGCTCGCCGCCGGACTCATCAAACTCACCGGCTGGAAATGCGACACCGACTTCATCGACCCGTTCTGCGGCTCAGGCACCATTCTGGTGGAAGCCGCCCTCATGGCACACAACATCTACCCGGGCATATTCCGCAAGTCATTCGGATTTGAAAAATGGAAAGACTTCAACCGCGACCTCCTCGACCATATCTACAACGACGATTCCGCCGAACGCGACTTCCAACATAAAATATACGGCTACGACCTCAACCTACGGGCCGTGGAAGCCGCACAAGCCAATGCCAAAAGCGCAGGCATGGCCGGCTGCATAACAGTGGAGCAGCGCGAAATGAAAAAATTCACACAGCCCGCCTCGCCGGCCCTCATCGTCACCAACCCACCCTACGGCGAACGCCTCGTGACACCTGACCTGCTCGGACTTTACCGCACCATAGGCGAACGCCTCAAACACGAATTTTCCGGAGGAGAGGCCTGGATTATCAGCTACCGCCAGGAATGTTTCGACGAAATAGGCCTCAAGCCCAGCTTCAAAGTGCCGCTCTTCAACGGATCACTCGACTGCGAATTCCGCAAATACCAGCTCTTCAGCGGCAAACTCGATGACTTCCGCGCAGCCGGCGGCGAAGTGAAAACCACCGAGGAACGCACACGAATGGCCGAGAAAAAACGCTTCAAGCAACATCGCGGCGAATTCAACGGCCGATTCGCCGAAAACCAAGAAAGCAACCGCCGGCACGACAACGAGGACTACAATCCGGAATACGAACTGCTACGCCGGAAACACCGTGATTTCCAGGAAAGATTCAACCGCGGAGAACGCAACGAGCGACAGGAAAAACCAGGCCGCCGCGAAAACGGTGAACGAGGCACACGCCGCACTACCGAGTGGAAAAACTTTGACCGCCGTGGAGGCGAACATCGTGGAAACGGATTCAGAGCAGAGACGCGAAACAACCGAAAAAGCAGTTTCAAAGGCGGCGAACGCCGTGGAGGCCGCCGCGACTTTGGCAAACGTGATGAATAAAAAAACGGAATAAAACGAACACAGACTATGAAACGATTACAACTGATAGTCACGGGCCTGCTGCTCCTGCTGTCTTCCACAATCATGGCACAAAACAAAAAAAGCTTCACCCTCGATGACCTCATGTGGGGCGGGTCCAACTATTGGAATCTACAACCCAAGAACATCTCCACCGCCTGGTGGGGAGACTGTCTCATGCAAACTGAAGCCGACAACGTGCGTATTCTCTACAACGAGAAAGGTAAGGCTGCAAAGGGAGAAGTACTTTTCACCACTGAAAACATTAACAGTCAGCTCAATGAATCCAAGCAAGGAAAAGTACGGGATCTGCGGTCTGCCCGCTTTCCCTATCCCAACCGCACGGAAGTGCTCCTGGAGACGCAGAAAGCCAGTTTGATTTATGACTGGAAGAGCGGGCAGGTCATTTGGATACAACCCCGCATCTCCGGCCTTCAGGCCAACAGTTTCAACCCTACGTCAAAAGCCAGAGCCTTTGTAAAAGACTGGAACCTCTACGTCACCACGGCTGACGGCATTACCCATCAAGTAACCACCGACGGCAGCCGCGAATTGCAGTACGGAATGAGTGTCCACCGCGATGAGTTCGGCATAAACAAAGGTACTTTCTGGAGTCCCAAAGGCAATCTTCTCGCATTTTACCGCATGGACCAGAGCATGGTGACGGACTTCCCCTTGGTAGACATCAGCCACCGAGTGGCCCAGCTCGCGCCTGAGAAATACCCGATGGCAGGAATGACAAGCCACAAAGTCACCGTTGGCATTTTCAACCCCGCCACCGAAAAAACAACATACTTGCAAGCCGGCGATCCTACCGACCGCTATTTTACCAACATAGCCTGGAGTCCGGACGAAAAGACGCTCTATGTTATTGAATTGCCCCGCACGCAGGACAAAGCCGAACTGGTAGCCTATGACGCCGCTACCGGACAACGTAAAGAAGTGCTCTACACGGAAACCAACCCCCGTTATGTAGAGCCGATGAATCCCATTGTCTTCCTGCCTTGGGATGACACAAAATTCATCTATCAGACGCGCCGCGACGGCTATAACCACATTTATCTCTTCGACGTGAAAGGCAAAGAACTCGCCCAGCTCACCAGCGGGCAATATGAGGTAATAGATGTACTGGGATTCAACACGAAAACGAAAAGCGTTATCTTTAAAAGCAACGAAGCCTCACCCATCCGCCACAACCACTACAGCGTGAACGTCGGCAGCAAAAAACGCACGCTCCTCGACGGCGGAACAGGTACACACCGCGGCGAACTTTCGGCTTCTGGCGCCTTTATTCTCGACCGCTGGTCGTCACCCGACAACTTCCGCCGTGTAGATCTTGTGCCTACTGCCAAGAACGCTCCCGTCAACCTCCATGCCGCCGAAACACCGTGGAAAGACTACAACGTACCCGAAATAACCAGCGGTACCATCAAAGCGGCCGACGGCACTACCGACCTTTACTACCGTCTGGTCAAACCCGTCCGTTTTGACGCTTCGAAAAAATATCCTACAGTGGTCTATGTTTACGGAGGCCCGCACGCACACAACGTAGACGAGTCGTGGAACTACGCCACCCGTCCTTGGGAAATCTACATGGCCCAGCGCGGCTACGTGGTTTTCGTTCTCGACAACCGCGGCTCACAATACCGCGGCTTCGAGTTTGAGAGCTGCACCCACCGCCACCTCGGCGACATCGAGATGCAGGATCAGATGAAAGGCGTGGAATATCTCAAGTCACTCCCCTACGTAGACGGCAACCGCCTCGGCGTTCACGGCTGGTCCTTCGGCGGCTTCATGACCACCAACCTCATGTGTTCCTATCCCGATGTGTTCAAGGCAGGCGTAGCCGGCGGCCCTGTCATCGACTGGAAACTCTATGAGGTAATGTACGGCGAACGCTACATGGATTCGCCACAGGAAAATCCCGAAGGTTACGAAAGTTCCAATCTTCTGAAAAAGGCAGGAAATCTCAAAGGCCGCCTGCAGATCATCGTTGGCTACAACGATCCCACCTGCGTATTGCAGCACAGTCTGGCCTTCCTCCGCGCCGCCGCCGATGCCGGCACGCAGCCCGACTACTTCGTATACCCCGGACAGGGACACAACATGACTGGCAAGGACATGGTACATCTGCATGAGCGCATCACACGCTACTTCGACGATTACCTCAAACCCGTCAGACGACCGCGAGCCAAACACCACCGATAAAATTCACAGGCATAAACCGTCATACTGAAAAATGGCATCCCCGTTTCCATTAAAGGCACGTGGGATGCCATTAATTATTTTGCGGCATGCCATTCCCTCAAAGCACTTGCCACTTCTTGCCGGAAGGCAACCGATACGCGGCAACAGATAATAAAGGAAAACCGCCACCGTTACTCATCACAGCTTCTATTTTTTAACAACAATAAACACAATGATAAAAAATCCTGATTTTAACATTTCTTGTTTTCCGGCCTTTTATGTCGTATCTTTGCCAAGCAATAGTAAGCCGCCAAGTCAAGGCGGCTTTTTTCGTCATATTTTGAAGAAGAAAAGGTCTTATCCGCGTAAAAATTCCAAGTATTGCAATTTTAAATCCCCTTATTCCCGTAAAAAAATTCCTTATTTCCGTTACTTCCCAATCGTTTTCCAACCTCACATCAAGCCATTTCATCGATAAAAAAGTTAAAAACGTTAATTTTCCAAGTTGAAACCAGATCTTTTTATTAGTATTTATTTACAAAAAAACAAATACGTCTACTTCTTTAATACGCCCGCAGCGATACTTATATAAAAAGCAGAAAAGAAAAAAACAGTCCTCCTACCTCACAAATATTTTTCTATAGCAACCAATCCATTACCGATCTGAAACACCCATCAAAATAATGCTCCTATACTTTGGCCATATCGTATAAAAGCACTAAATTGCGACTATTATCTTCTCTAAAAACAGACGGGCATTTATGAGCAACGAACAGATAGAAAACGCCACCATCCTTAATAACACCAGTTTAATCATAATGAGCATAGGGTTGTTCGCGGACAAACCGCAATTAATCCATGTAGCACTTGTAATGGTGCTCATTTCACTCATCATCACACTCATCCTGCTGGTCAGAAATTTCAGATTCAAAAACGAAGAGAAAAAAACCATAATGGTACGTGCCTGCCATTCTTGTGTGTTCATACTGGGATTCGTCAGCCTTTGCGTTTTTCACCTTATGAAATCCTGATCTTACCCGCAAACAGCCTTTCCCAACACCTTAACAGATTCTTTCATCCAGATAGCATCCCCAAAAATCCGCATAAAAACTCCTGCCCTTATTCTTTGAAACCGCCGGACCACTCTCAAGATGTTTTCATCCTTCCCGCCACACAGACAAATACAACCGGTCATCAACAGGCCTGACGGAGGGAAGCACTCCAAACCGTCCAGCAAACTGGCAATACGGCAGAATTTTCCACGCCCTATCACCCAATCTATAAACAAAAAGAAAACCGCACCGGAAATCCGATGCGGTTTTTCTCGCCTTATTGGCGCTTCAGGATGGGCTTGAACCAACGACCCCCTGATTAACAGTCAGGTGCT